>Ga0209671_1007748_pt1 | contig 11180 bp, 4 predicted proteins | sample WorMetHERISLAND2_2_FD_187401 | JGI IMG/M metagenome (GOLD analysis project Ga0209671, IMG submission 187401) | Marine gutless worms symbiont microbial communities from Max Planck institute for Marine Microbiology, Germany - Olavius geniculatus... | ecosystem: Host-associated > Annelida >...
TTGTGATAAAATTTATGCAAGCGTCTGAGAACGAGGAGGCGAGTGCCTCCTCGGCCTCAATGTAGATACGGCCCTGTAGTATACCCGAATCTGACCAACTTTTGCATTTTAACGAATTCTACTGCTAACGTAGCATCAACGGACAAGTGTTTACTAATTTCTAACGTGTTTTGTTGTGTTGTTGGTTTTTGCCGCATGTTCGAAATTGTGAATACTGAATTTTTGCGAACGTTCCGTCTCGTCGAACATAGTATTAGACTCGGAGTCTCGGACTGTGTTGACACAAGACGATCTGGACAGCACTACCGAAATAGGCAATTACACATCAATTAGCTAAGACTGGCACGAACCCTAACTATCCCTAACCCTAATCCTAACCGCCCTTAATCCTAAAAAGTCAAAAAATGCGAGAGTCGTAATTAATTTTTTTCGAGGTAATAAATGTCTGACTTGTGGTTAAATGTTGGAACAAAGTAAAGTTCCCTACGCTCACTTTACTTTTTTAATATTTAACCCCCAAGTCAGACATTTATTACCTCGAAAAAAGTTAACTACGACAGCGAAGAGAAAAAAAGTTGCAGAAAATAGAACTCGAACCTGCGTCCACTCGGCCAGCGGATTCTCACGCTGCCCACTCGGCCGTGCAGCCGGTCAGTAAACGTGCTTCAATGGTGCTATTTATGTATTTATGCTAGCGCCATATAATCGTTCTATACTACAGTTATCGGGTACCAGCTTATTGGCCGTTTATTGGTTCTTGCCCATTTCGATAGTGCTCTCCTGAGGTGCTTGTGTGTTGACTCCAGGTTGACTCACTAGTTTACGTTGCAATCGTTTCACTTACAGTTGCTTCTTTTATTTTGACCAATAGCTGCAAGCCAACTACTGCAAGATCCTAGGATGAAAAAGTAAGTAAGTAAGTAAGTAATTTAAAGTTGTATGTATATAGCGCCTTAACTGTAACAATCTCGAACGCGCTCGATGTGCTAGTAAAACGAGAAGTAAAAATATTTTAGATGACGTCTGAAAGTAAGTAAACAGTGTGAACTGCAGTTGTAAGTATTTGGCAAAGCGTTCCAAGTAAATGGACCGCTATGTCGAAAAACGTGGTTTCCTTAGGTTGCCATTTTTAGACGAGTATAAATAGAAGTAAATTTATTAAATTAAAACGGTGACTTCGTTTATCTATTTTGCTTTTCAAGTGTTTAAAATGTTTAGGTTTTTCTTAAACTGGCAGTTTACTTCAGTTACTCTTAGCCGTATTAACAACGTTAACAACGTATTAACAACGTTGCACCAATTTACTTTTAAAATAGTCGCAAATTAGTTAGTAAAAAATTAATTAAAATTACTAAATTAGTTAAGTATATTGCTAAAGTAGTTGCTAAGTAATAGTCTAAGTAATTCGTTCAGGTTGTCTATCACTAAATTGACTGTCTGTACGCCTGTAGCCTCTGGACTGACGCTGTCGCACGCTACAACGGCCCGCAGACTTCCACCCCACTATGCCGACAAACTCACCACGGTTCCCGTTCATCACTTCACAAGTATGATATTATAATACTCTATTGTGATAATGATATGATAAGTGATTCGTACTAAAAGCTAAAAGCTAGACTGCGCTTGCCACTATACCGCTTCACGTTCGTTATTATACATCTTTATTCACCACAACAGATGGTAGCAAAAATTACAACATTTACAATACAAACAAAGAGAGAAAAAGAGAAAAAAGAAAGGAAAAAGAACACATATCAATAAACTGACAAATACTGAGTAATCAAACGTCCATTTTTAATTGAGCAGTTTAAATTTATAACAACGTTTCTTTATCAGAACACTAGGTAGCATAAAGTTAAACATACACTGTGCATGCCTAATTACTTCGATATTGTTCGTCTGAAATGACTTCATAAAGAATATGTTTACGACAAAGTCTAGACCTTTGAGGTCAGATTTTCTTAACGGGCATACTTCCATACCATATATTAACATCGGTATATATTTGCTGTTAATTAACTGCAGTATGATCTCTTCAGAAGATATTCAGAAGATATTCTACCAATTCCAATTCTGTTGTGTAGCCATGTTCTTAATGGTTTTAAACTCAGCTATACCTTGGATAACCTTGAAGGTCACTGACAACCAGTATGGTCGGCTATCTTAGCGACAGCTGGGCTTCCTGTTATTAAATAACATCGTTTTTTGTCTGCTAATGTAAAAAAAATAATTCGTTTATGCGAATAAATTGTAATTTTTGTCAAGAAGGTTCGATTAACTGACGAAGAACGCTGTCTGATTCACAATCTGACTGTGGAGAAACGCTGGGGTTCCGAAAGAATTATGAAAAGTTTGCAAATAAGTAAGCACTTTTATACACTTCTTTGAATAATAAGTCACAAAAATTAAAAGTTGTTTAATTTCAAACAGTATAAAATATCTGGTGTTTTCCAGTTTATCCGGTATTATGTTGATTTAGTTCAAAAAGTTGTCGCTTTTTGAACCCGCCCGGTATAATAGCGAATGACTGTTCTCACACGTTAGACGCATGTGTATTTTATTGTGTGCGTTTGCTTGTGTCTGGCAGGCGGAGTGATCGCAAAGAAAACCAGGGAAAAGAAAGGCAAAAGAATAATCGGAGCAAAGCGTGAGTTATCACGAGGGGAGGCACTTTTTATTCCGACTGTAGGTCGAGGTTACGGTTAGTCATGGGCTTAGATGCAGGGTTAATTCTTTGGTTACGGCGTATCCAATCTGTTACGTTATTTCTGGAACTTCGAACGTAGCCTATTGTAAGGTTACGTTTGTCAAACTACTAAAGGCACGTTGCAGAGCGTCGTAACTGAACTGAACTGACACGGTTCAATTTTTGACCAACTGACCAAGGGGCTGGCTTGCTACGATCACCCATTGGTCAGTTCGTCAATAACTAAACCTTGTCAGTTCCGTTCAGTAACGTTGCTTTATGCCTTGATAGCTTGTTGGAAAAGGAACCTGTAGGCTGTACCGCTAGCAGCCAGTTGTCACTTTGTTATGATTAATCTCGAGTGTTATTATTTTAGGCCTACGGGCGAGCAAAGCGAGCTTAATTTGTGATGCTGTTTGATAGAGCGTACCAGCATTTTTTTGAAGGCGGTATACGCCATCCGTACCAGCAGTTCTTGTTGTCACAAATTACAATGGCGATATGTTTTACATGCATTGGCGAGATTTAGAGTGTCACGAAAATACTAAACTGTCACGCATCAGATTGATGGCATAGCCACAAATGTGAACTTGGTGGGAGGGGGTTGTTTCTTTGTTTTCTCTTCTTTTTTTCTTTCTCACTTTTTCAGTTCTTGCTCTGCCGTTTTTTCTTCTTTTTTTCTTTTTTGGATGTCCAGCATTTGATGGGTGCATGCCCTTCTGGCAACTCTTCTGTATTATTAACTGTTGTGCAGTTATTGTGTTGACTGTGATTATAGAAAATAAACCTTTTTCTCTTTTCTTTCTTTCTATTTTATTGGAAGTATAAAAGGACCTCTAGATTTCATCTAGACCCCTTGTCTACGCCACTGCATCTATGCGTTTATCAAGCTCCAAACAAACCAAAACCTTCTTTCGACTGGGGCTGTGCCACGGACTTCGTGGGCTCCGCTGGAGAGCTCATGACATTCACACAGACGCACTAATCGACAGTCGTCTTTGACACATTTGGCGTCTCTTGTTGGCGCCTCAGCTGCACTTTCTGTCGCCTATGCACTAAGCGTCGTCAGTATTGTGAGTTCGTATCGAATTTCCTGTCAAAAATTGGCAAAATTTGATGACATCTAAAAGTTATCGCAAAAATAAGTGTGACGTTTTTGCTGAGACACAGTAAGAGACTTTTCATGATTTTGTGATCTCACAATGATTTTTACGTCGAGGTGTTTGTCCGTCTGTCTATCCGTCCGCCACACCCTTGAGCCCTATCAAAACAGTGCAAGCTAGAATCACGAAATTTTCACTGTGGGCTGCCGCAAGGACTCTAGTTCATCGTGACAAAATTTTTGTGCCCCTGTGTGAGGGGGTTCCGCTCGAGCGAAGGCGACAAAATGAGGTACCCCTTAAAAGACGTTACTTTGCCGCTATTGGCTCGTATAATGTGAAAAACGATTGTAGATACGTACAGACGTACTGCTTATTATAACAAGCACTGGTCACGGGCTTTTTAGTTTTATTAGCACCGATGTCCTTGAACGACCTTGAACCCTTCCCCCCTCAAAAAAGGGTTTTGTGTAGATTTTCGCAATTTTTGGCTGTGGCGCACATTTAAAGAATGAATTGCGACGAAATAGCTGGAGATAGACAAAGACAACCTGCGCACAAAATTTTTAGCATCAAATGTAGATTTTAGTAGTCTAGTTCTCGACCCCATAGGTTTAAGGAAAAGCCTATGCACGCGAGCGTCAGAGGGATACTCCACTACAAGTGGTTTTTTACCGATATTAGCTCGACTAGCGTGAAAACAGTTGCAGATAAACATAGACATGTCATGTTGTTTGTTATAACAAACACTAGTGACCTGCTTTTGGGGTATTGACGTCGATGACCCTTGAGCTCCCAAAATAAGGGGTTTTGGTAAATTTTTCACAATTTCGCGCTGCGACACACATTTTAAAAGTGAATTGCGACGAAATGGCTGAAGATTGACCAGAGACCCTGCGTGTGAAATATTCAGCATCAAACGTGAATTTTAGTAGTCAAAGTTTCGACCCCCTAAGTTTAAGGAGGCTTGCGCATGCGAGCGTCAAAAAAGGTTACCCTTGTAAAACTGGTTATTTTACCGATATTGGGTCGTTTAATGTAAAAACAGTTGCTGATAGGCACAGACTTGCTGCTAATCATAACAAGCACTGGTAACGAGCTTTTTAGCGCTATTAACATCGATGACTTTGAATGACCTTAAACCTTATTATAGGGTGTTTTAGTGTTTTTTTGCGATTTTCAGCTGCGGTGTACACTTTGAGGGTGATTTGCGGCTGGAGAAAGACCAAGGCAATCTGACAATGTACGAACTGGAACTGCTAAGGCTGTCGCGAGTCTTATGAGCTTTGCTCAAATTATGTGTCCCAGCCGACGCATGCGCTACCCAGCACGAATTCATTGTTGTAATTGTTAACCGCCAAGCTGCGGCTTTTGCATTTTACAAGGTAGTGCAGCAACAGTATTAAGGTCAAGTACAATGGCAGAACTTCAGTCATTTACGTCATGTTTCTTTGCGATCGATGCTGCGTGCCAAAAATTATACAAATCGTGAAGCAGTAGGTTGCATTTTTCCGACAGACAACCGCAAATTTCTGACAGAATTCCGACAGACCGTTAAAAAAAGTGAAGATAAAGTCCAGCACTTGCTATAGCGTTTCTTACAATCTCGGAAGTGGCAGTTGATTGCCATTGCCCGCCTACGCAAGCAATTATTGGACCCGCGGTTTGCAGCCAGCAGACATACCACCGCCCCAATCAGCCACACTAGGCAAATATCTGACAGGGAAAATTACAGGTGCTTAGGACTTCAAGTTTGCCTCTAAATTTTTTAAAATGGGATTTTCAACCGCAAATTTTGCACATTTAGGCGAAAATTTTTCGACCAAAAAAATCCGACAGCCAAAGACTTATGGTGGGCAGATAATCTCCCGACTCGTTTCCCGCTACGACGTTTGAGGCACGGTGTATGTATGGGTGTCCCGACAAAACAGGGAACGACAAAACTGGGAAACGGTGAAATACCGGTACGTAGGCTTAGGTTTAGAAAATAAGGTTAGGCCTAAAGATAGGTATTACGGTTAGAGTTAGGCCGTACGGTTAGAAATAATTAGGGTTAGGGATTAAGGTTCGAGGTAGGGTTAGGAATTGGTATAAAGTTAGTGTTAGGGAATAGAGTTAGGAATGGTTTTAGGTAAAGGTTAAGGTTAGGGTTGGGGTTATGGCTATAGGGTTCGTGTATTGGGGTAGTTTTGACGTTCCCGGTTTTGACAGGGAACCGCGTGCATGTGTGTTTGCAGTCCAACATCCGCAACATCGGTTCAGTTTGATCACGGAGACTTCAGGACCGAGTGATTGGACGCCCGCTGAGCGAACGTCGACCGCGGCGGACCGCACTTCGCTCGCTTCTGAACGCACGTCCCTCGCTGCAGCTGACTCTGCCACAGGAGAAACACTGCCGCCACAGTGAACCACAACCACCGACTGCATGCGGACACACGTACACCCGCCCGGGGTTTCAAAAAACCCGGGGGCTTAAAAAATGCCAACTTGGTGGGTTTTTTTCGGGGCGGGGAGGATTAATGGATTTGGGTTTTTTGGGTTATGCAGATTAAAGCGGTTTCTGTAAAAAAAGCCCAGTTTGATGTATTTTCGGGATTTGTAGATTTGTTTTAGTTGGATGACACTCACAAGCTTTTCTTTGCTCCCCACAGCACAACATATACTTATATTTGCTGCGAATTTGTGGGTTTAAATGTTCCATGAACTCACTCATAATAGAATATTGCATCATTAGTGGAAAAGAAATTGAAATTGGATTGAGTGTGAGGTGGGTGCGTTTTTGGCGGGTTTTTAAGTGGTATGTGTATTTTGGTATCTACCCGGGTGTCTGAAATCTGACCAGGGTTGACAAAGTTTACACGTCTTTTGTAAAGTCCTGGACTTGTCTGTCCAATGGAATGCATAGCACTGGACAAAGTATAAAATCACTTGAGTGTCCGTCCGTCCGTGTGCCGTCCATCCGTCGTCTGTGTACAAGATTGTGAAGTCGTTTATGGACCGATCTTTACCAAATTTGGAACATACTTAGCTTCCTTGTACCATACGCAAGAAAAGTTTTTTAAGCGGCTTGATCAGAAGTTGCGTGTGCGCATGCGCTACCATTAATGGAGTGCCACTTGCATTGTCTAACGTTTGAGGCGCCATATACTCATAACGGTGCAAGATACCCAGTACCACGTGACCAGTGTCGTTACGTAACCCCAGAAGGTCAAGGTCGTGACTCCATTATCTTCGAGGGTTAGAGTATGGGTTATATACTGTGATCATCACGGTGCAAGTCGCCGACTTAAGTCAGGAAAGCATCAAATCAAGTCGAGTAATAAGGTGTTGACTTAGTCGACTTACAAGTCGTTTGGTGCCAAGTCAAGCTGTGACGAAAACCCAAGTGACTCTGAAGTCTGTGCACGGTTATGGAGATATAAAGCCTCAAATATGTTGGGGTCTGACCTTTGGGGTCATCCGACGTCGTCGGTCACGTGACCGTTGAATTCCCCATGTGAATTCAAAAAAGTAATTTTTTGTTCTTATACGTTTTCGTCAAACTACAACTGTAAGCGTAGGGAAATTTTTTCAGGTCTTGTTAATGTTTGTTTTCGAATCGATATGTTTCTTCATCTTCCGAATCTAACATTTCTTACTTGAATAAACGCGTTGCAATTAATATTGTTCTATAACAGCTTGAACTTTTCGCTCTTTGAATTATAATGTTTATTATGTAGACTTGAATGAACTTGCCAGATCACGTATTATCGGCTATATAGGGTGGTCCAGAAATAAACCAGAAAGTTTCATCGTAACTTCGTTACACTATTGATAGACGTTGCAGATTCTTTTACATCCGGACTCTGCACTGATGCAGCTATCAATTTATGGCCGCTGAAACTCCCACAAAAAATAAGCGATTGGAAATCAGTCATTAATTACCTCTGCCAAGGAGATAATGTTTTTGCCAGACTTTGTCTGTCTGTGTGTTTGTCTCTGTGTTGGCAAGATAACTCAAAAAATTATGGACTGATCTTTCTGAAATTTTGAGGGTATGTCGGAAATGGCACAAGCTACCTGTAGTTCAATTTTGTGGGTGATCCGGAAGGAATCCTGGATTCTGGATCACTTTGAAATTTTCGTTACCATTGCTTTCAATGGGGCATAAGGGAAACCGCTGCAAAACCGAAGATGGTGCTGTTGCTTAGCAAACAACATTGGCTTGGCGGAGGTGTGCGGGCTCTGACTGCTTTCTAGTTATTATGATGCAAACATATTGCTTTTTGGACCACTGTGGTTTAATGCCGAATGATAATTGTTAAACTTGTACCACGTACTTCAGTTGTTTTTGAAACCTTTATCTAAACCTGCAAACCTTTTTGTAACACTCAACGACAGCAGTTACGAAAGTCGTTCGATAAATGAGTTACAAAACAGCGTCATTCTGTTATTTTTCCAAATATTAAAAATCCGAAATATACGTTTTGTAGGGAATTTAATTCTGAGTAGCAGCTGTGAGTTTTATGACGATGACGTCACTGTGACGTCATTTATAAAATTAAATTTGACGACGTTTCCACTGAAATCTTCCTGTAACGAACAGCGTTACGTCATTGTATTATTGTGGGCAGAAAAAAATTTACGCAAACCAGATTCACTCTGAGACGCATGCAGTATATGGCACAATCTTTACGAAGCGAACAGTTTACGTTTGGTCTAAGAAAATGCTAGATGGGCAGAAATTTCAATTTGTATCATAACTCAGGGTGCAATCAGTCGTTCGTCGATAGCATGGGCAGCAGCCAGCATCGTTCTTTGCATCAGGCATTCAGCAGTTTGCTGACAGATAAGACAAATGTTTGAGCGAACTCGGTCAATATGTTAAAAAATAAAACATTAATCTTTAGCATTTAAAGTGATGGCGTTAACTTGTTAAGTTTATACATTTTTTGTTTATATGCTGTTTGTCATTTGCGAGTTATGATAGATTACTGGTGGAGGAAATAATACATGTGTAAACTGTGTTCTATGAGCAGAGGACATCACAATAATGACGTCATCATCCAAAAAATTTGTACACGTGTTCAGAATAAAATTTCCTACAAAACGTATATTTCGGATTTTTTTTAGATTTGGAAAACTAACGGAATGACGCTGTTTTGTAACTTATTTATCGAACGACTTTCGTACGTCGGACACTCGACAGGACACTCGACAATAACATATCATGTTTTTGAACTGCAGTTACATTTTGGTCGATCTTGATGTTTAAGACTAACTTATGTTAACGGTGTCTGTAACTCTGTATCTGCATCGGAAAAGTGTCTGTTTTACTACAAATACTGTGTGTGAATTACATTACTTGAATTTAGAATTTGTAACTATTGTGCTACAGTTTTACACATAATTTACAAGATAATTAATGCGCGAGTGAAAACAGTGCCCTTCCATATATCATTTAAAGAAGAACGAAACTAAGGCAATTAATTAGAGTTCGCATTTTTAGCCGACCGTACTTACGTAACGGTGGAGCTTATGGTACGGTTGTCGTCCGCCCGCCGGCTGTCGGTCAGTCTGTCTATCTCTCTGTCTGTAACATTTTACACGAATATTTAGCCCTGTGTCTCGAACTTAAGCATACAAAATTTTAGCGATTTAGTGCAAGGGGGAAATTTTTAAAATTAAGGTTAAACTGAAGGAAATAAAAATGTGCGTTTTTCAAAATGGTTATATCTCAAAAACATTGAAAGATAAAGCCAAAATTATTATTAATCACTAATAGGAAGTGGCATATTGCCTTTTAAATAGCATGCAAATCATTGTCTTTGGATGACTGAAGATCAGTTCGCACTATCGTGGCTAAACGATGAAAATATAGAAAAGATTGCTATTGATCATTAATAAGAAATCGCATACGCCCTTTCAGATGAGATGAAAGTCATCGACCTTGGATGACCTTTAGTTCACTAACAACCAAAGCAGACGGCTATCCTAGAGAGAGCTGGGCTTCTTGTATATGCCAGGGATCGTGTCGTGCATAAGCCTATTTAAAATTTACTTAATACAGTTGCGCTTAATGTGTGGCGGGATCTTTAGTAGATAGTGTTATTACAAATTTTCTCTTGATTTTCACAATGAAAGAATTTTTTAAATTGGTTAATATTTGATGAAGTTAAGGCGTAGACTAACAGTGATGTCAACACTCTGCGTGTTCGGAGTCGAGGGGGGTAATGCCGAACGCCAAAAATTTTAAGGCGTAAGTAGTCCCAGGACCCAGATACGACATATCAGTGTTAAGTTTCGATGTGAGGTAGCTAAAAGTTCGGAAACAAGAAAGTTATTAGCTGAGCAATTTTTGAACTTTGGACCAATTTTCTCGAAACTGGTGAACTTTGGTCCACATAATTTGACGTTATTGGAAAGCTTTCCCGAAGGACTACAAGCCCCCAAAAATTTGTGGGCCAAAGTTTAGAAACAAAAAAGTTATTGGGTGAGCAATTTTTGAACTTTGGACCCGATTTTTCTCAAAATTGGTAAACTTTGGTCCACATATTTCGACGTTGCTGGAAAGCCCTAGGGAAGGGCTATAGGCCACCAAAATTTTGTGGGTCAAAATTTAGAAACAAAAAAAATATTGGGTGATCAAATTTTGAACTTTGTGCCAGATTCCGATTTTCTCGAAATTGATGAACTTTGGTCCACATATTTCGACGTTGTAGGAAAGGCCTAGGGAAGGGCTACAAGCCCCGAAAATTTTATGGGCCAAAGTTCAGAAACAAAAAAGTTATCAACTAATCAAATTTTGAACTTCGGTCTCGATTTTCTCGAAACTGGTGAACTTTGGTCCACATATTTCGGCACTGTTGGAAAGCGCTCGAAAAGAACTACAAGGCGCCCAAAGTTTGTGGGCCAAAGTTCAAAAACAAAGAAGTTATGCGGGGGTCAACATCTGACGATAATTCCGATTTTCTCGAAATTGGTGAACTTTGGTCCACATATTTCGACGTTGTTGGAAAGCCCCAGGGAAGGGCCACAGACCGCCAGAATTATGTTGACCAAAGTTCAGAAACAAAAAAGTTATTGGGTGATAGATTTGTGAACTTCGGTCCCGTTTTCTCGAAATTAGTGTGCTTTGGTCCACATTTGTCGGCATTTTTGATAAGCCCTAGGGAAGGGCTACAAATCCCCAAAATGTTATGAGCCAAAGTTCAAAAACAAGAAAGTTATTGGGTAATCAAATTTTAAACTTTGGTCCCGATTTTCTCGAAACCGCTGAACTTTGGTCCACATGTTTTGGCATTTGTGGAAAAATCTTAGAACGTCCTACGATTTCACAAAATTTAGTGGGCCACAGTTCAAAATCAACAAAGCTATGCCTCAAAAACCGTAAAAATGACCATAGTGGGTAACTT
>Ga0209671_1007749_pt1 | contig 11180 bp, 5 predicted proteins | sample WorMetHERISLAND2_2_FD_187401 | JGI IMG/M metagenome (GOLD analysis project Ga0209671, IMG submission 187401) | Marine gutless worms symbiont microbial communities from Max Planck institute for Marine Microbiology, Germany - Olavius geniculatus... | ecosystem: Host-associated > Annelida >...
TTTGAGATGCGTCGGCCAATTGGTGCAAAATTTTGCACGGTGATCAGTACTAGGCCAAATTTTATAATGGCAGTCCAAAATTTCGTGGGGGCCTTTTCCCCTAAAAATTCCAGGGGCCAAAACCTTGCAAAATTTGGCCTGATTTCGGGCAACTTCTAACTTTGGCGGCAAATATCTTCAGAACGGATGATGATATTCGGAATCAGACAATTACATTTTGTACTGCGATTCCTCCCGCATTGGGTGAAAGAAGTTTGGTGAAATTCGGTCCACTGATCACAGAGATTGAGTAGTGAAATCGTACCCACCCAAGTCGACTTTTTCAGAATACCATATTATGGCCCCTAAAGTGTGCTGCGCCCCAAAATTTTTACACGCGTTAGAGAATGACCAAGTATTACTAGCACAGCGAGGATGGGGTCCTCCTTACAATTTTTTTCAAAGGGGGGTCAAAAATTGGCTTAAAATTTATCATATCCACGCCTATAACTTTGGTGGTAGTGAAAGTAGCACCACGATACTTTGCCACGTGAAGTGCTTCTATGTTGGGTTGTTAACGTGTGTACAACTTTTGGATGGCAGCACCCCCTTAAGATTTTGGAGGGCAAAAAACGTCCAAAATTTGGTGGAATATAGGAAAACATTCGTCTTTGGTCGCGAATATCTCTGGAATGCATAGAAATATTGATAAGCGGTGAATGGCATTATCAAGGGTGATTCATCCTCGTTGAACAGTAAAGAACTCAGTGAACTTCGGTCCACTAACAAAAAAGTTATAGTTGCGCATGTTGGAAATTGGGTGTTCTGCGTATGCTAATGCATTCGAGTTCGAGCCGCGTGACTTTGCTACCGGGGGACTTCCACCTCCTTGAAATTTTCTGCCAATCGGACTTACGTAGGCGTTGGGTGGACTCACGTTGGGTTTTGCTTCAAATTTCTAGTTTATTTTTGCATTTGCTCTGAGATGTTGACAGTCCATTTTTCAGTATCAGCTTGTGATAGGTGATAAACTAGATGTTGACAAACTCTGTGGAGCGTTTGAGCATTTGTCAAGGCCTAAGGACAGTGCTTATTCATGTGTGTCATGCAGAAGCCGACGTGTAAAGTGTCGCCGCTGTCATCAGCTGATCGAAGTGGCACACCGTTGTCATCGTCGGCTGGACAGATTGTAGCAAAGAAAGGCTGGACAGGTCTCGACAACCTCGGCAATACCTGCTTCATGAACAGCATACTGCAAGTTCTTTCAAATACTCTCGAACTTCGCCAGTACTTCCTCGGTATGTCGGCTTTGAATTTTATATTTCACATTATTCTTGGACTTTTGTGTGGGGTGTTTGAAATTTTTACTGCTACATTGTTGGTCATAATTAAATGCATTGGAGTTCACTTTTGGAGGCCTGCTCTGTCTAGGAGTTACAACAGAAACCATGATGGACGTTTGCACTGATGGGTTCAGGGGGGGTCAAGCTGAATGTGGACAAAAGTGGACAAGGGGGTGAGGAGTTTCAGCGAAAGCGGACGTCTGCAGTTACACATGTAGGCATCTGATTTAATTACCGTGACACAGCACAGGCTTCACACTCGCCGACATACGGCATACAGCTATGTGGACACACATTGTGACACATAGACATTATTGAGTTGTACTGTTCTGTGTGGACATCTGCATGGGAAGGGGTTGGGCTAATGCTGACAAAAGCGGACAAGGGAGAGGGGTCAGTTTTGGCTGATAATTTTGTGGACATCTTTTATGGATGACCCCATAGGAGTAGTACACACCACAGTTCTAGTGCTGCTGAATTTGTTCTGTTCGAGTTGTTCATTATTTTGTAATCTTTATGTTTACTGTTCTGACCTCTTAGTGTTAGTAAGTAATTAAGTTCAGTGACTAAGGTCCGGTTTTTCCATGTACATTTGATGGCCGATCAAACTGACATCCGATCAGCTTTGGTACTTGATCTGAGATCATCTCAATAACCGTTTTTCCATCACCAATTAACGACGGATCGTCCATGAAATCTCCCATCAAGTTGATGGCCGAATATTGGCGGATCAAGTCAGATAATTGACGATTAAACATGGCGATCTGCAGTTCGTTGCTTATTCACACCAGAAACATCGCTTCACGTCGCCGGTCAGAATGGTAATTCATGCATTAAAATGAAGTTCCAGGCATGTGCATAGTGTTTTGTGGAGAAATAAAATGGATAGACGCTCCCGTATAATTTGATTTGCGGTAGAACGTATTTTTGACAGCAGATGATATGGACGGTATCGTTGATATCGTTGCTATGACGACGTTTACTGCCTATGGAGTCCACTCACAGCACATGCCCATTAGCACAACACCGCAAATTGAGGTCACTCTCAGCCAATCAGATTGGCATAAAGTAGGCTCAGTTGATGGCCGATCAACTAATCGCCGATCACGTAATTGGAGATCGAAAATCCATGGAAAAACGAAACACAGTTGATCGACGATCATTTCTGAACATCAAGTTAATCGGAGATCAGTAAATCGGAGATCAAATTTGATTTGATTGGCGATGGAAAAACCAGACCTAACTGATATGCTTGTTGTTGTGTGATGTTTCAACCGCTGATGTTTGCATTTGTGTAAATGTTATTTTATGACGTAATGACGTAAGTATAGGCCTAAATTTGTGACCATTTGTGTTTTGTTGAAAAGCTTAATCGGCTGTAGGATAATTAACGAAGTTAAAATGTGATGCTTGCAGCTAACGATTACCAGAAAGATATTAACACGATGAACCCTCTCGGCATGAAAGGTGCACTGGCCACAGCATTTGCACAGATGATCAGCGCCCTCTGGAGTGGAACTTATCGGTCATTTGCACCAACCAAAATTAAGGTACTGGTAGTAGTATGGTTACAGTGGCATTCGTCGCTTTATTCTGCAATTACATGCGGGTATTTTCACGCTACTCAAATTACCCTAATAGCATGTAAATGTGATATATTATTTCGTTTGTTCAGTTGTTTTCAGTGCTTTCCCACTATTTTTAGGCCGCCAGGAACGTTAGTTTATGGAACGCCTTAGGTTTTACGACAGTTTTTTTCATTGCGAGATCTCCAAGGTCCGTGGGCCAATCTCCGCGAAATTTTGCCACATGGTCAGAAGCATGTTCAATTTACAAATGCCGGTCCAAATTTTTTTTGGGGACAGGGGCTGTCCCCCCCCAAAAAAAAAATTGGGGGGGCGAAAAACGCTAATTTTGGCCCGATTTCGGATTGCTTCTCACTTTTAGCGCGAATATTTCCGGAACGGATAGATATATCCAAAATCGGAAAACTATTTGATTGACAGCTTTTCCTCCGGAGTTGGGCATTTAGAGATTTAGAAGTGCAATTATACCCTGAAAATCGAATTTTTTGGAATACCATATTTTGGCTCCTAGGGGGTGCTGCGCTCCGAAATTTTTACACGCGCTACAGAATGACTAAGTTTTGTAGCGTATATCCCACCGGGGATGGGGCTCTTCCAACAATTTTTTTCAATGGGGGGTCAAAAATTGGCTTAAAATTTAGTGTATGAGCCACTAGATCCTTGGCACTAAGGGGATTAGCCTAACGAAACTTTACCACCTGATGTGCTGCTGGATGGGGGTGTTAATGCGTGTACAAAATTTGGGGGGCACCGCTCCCTTAAAATTTGAGAAGGCAAAAAGTGTCCAAAATTTGGCACGATTTAGGACAACTTTCAACTTTGACTGCAAATATCTCTGGAATGGATTAACATATCGAGAAGCGGTCAATGACGTTATCAACTGCTGTCCCTTCTGTGTTGAAAAAAAATTTGATGAACTTTGGTCCACTAACCACGAAGTTCTGTTTGCTCATTTCGACCTACCCAAAATTGACAGTGCGCACGTTTTTCGGACAACGTTCGACTTTGGTTGCGAATATCTCTGGAACAAATAAAGATATCGACAAGCGGTTAACAGCGTTTTCAACTACTATTGATTGCACGTTAAATGCAGAAAAATTGGTGGACTTGGTTTCACTATTCACAAAGTTGTGTTTGCTTATTTCGACCTACCCAACATCGACAGCTCGCGCGTTTTCAGACAACTCTAGACTTTGATCGCATATATCTTGAGAATGAATAGAGATATCCATAAACAGAAAACGGCGTTTACAACTACGATCAATTCCACGTCGAACGCAAAAAATTGGTGAACATGTGTACACAGAACAACAAAGTTCTTTTGTCTTATTTCGAACCACCCAAGTTTAACATTGCGCTTGCTATACATGTATATGATAATGCAGTTGCGTTCGGGCCACGTGACTTTGCTGCGAACGAAATTTCAACCCCTTAACTGTCTCCCAATTAAACTTACAGCGCCAGGCAGTCTCATGTTGGGCTCTGCCCCATATTTCTAGTTTTCTACTGACAGGAAGGTGCGTGGATGACATTAATTATCAGTTCCTAACAGTTTACTATTAAGGGACGAGGTGTATCTGGTGATTAAATGTTTTTTTAAGCCAAGAAGCTAAGCCTGAACATTCTGTCAGTCTGTCCTTGGCTCAGTTCCCAGGTCGGCTGAATATTTTGTGCGGGATCAATTTTTTGTCTGTCATCTTTAGTTTATTGCAAGTGACTTATGGCACTGTGTGAATGTGTGCTTGCCTTTGGCTGTGAGTGTGTATTACCAGTGTCTTGGTGGTGTAACAGTAGACTTACTATCGAATGGTCGTGGGTTCGATTCCCGGTCGGGCCACTAATCAGGTGGTTACACCTTGGATCTGTAACTGTCTGCGGACCATCTTGGTATATAACCAACACCAAGTTCAACTCAGCCTTCTTTTCTTTTGGGGTAGGTAAGTCGAGTACCAGCCTGTCTGGCTGGTATTAAGGCAGGGCGCGTTCACCTGTGTTGGGTGGCAGCTAACACTGTGATCCCATATGGTAGGTGATGCTCTGTAGCTCTCTAAGAGCTATATACCATCTTCATCTTTTTCTAACTGCAGAAGTGTTGGTTGAAAGCAGTCCAGCTGAATGTGCGTGTGGTATCGTGTTTCTGTAGACATTGCTGGCGATGAAACAGAGCAGGTTTTCTGGCTTCCTACAGCACGATGCGGAAGAGTTCATGGAATTTCTGCTCGATGGTCTTCACGAGGTCTTTTTATCCATCGGCTTATTCTAGTTAATGGTTTTGGCTAAGTTATCATGTGTTGAATATTAGACTGGCCCTTGCAAGACTAGCCATTCTAAATACTTGAAAAAATACTACTGTCACCTGAACAAAATTTTGTTCTAGACACCGTCGACTCTAACCATACGCTAAATTAACTGAAAGCTGGTTGAAAGAATGCATTTTATTCACCAAGTAAGTTTTAACTGAAAGCAATTGTAATGTATTATTATGAATTTGTTAATTAAGACATTTTTTTATTTTCTTAACGTTAATTAGTAATGACGATGATGTTGAAGCATAATAATCTTTAGTAAAATGATAGATATAGTGATATAGAAATTAGGCATTGACTTTTCTACCTAGTTTTTCTGGGCATTTGTTATCTTTAGACACTGTTTACCATTAAACCATAGTTGCATATGGGAGACAAGTGAAAGTTGGCCATTTCCTTTATTAGGACAAATCGGCTGCATGTTTTTGATTGAAGTGAAAAATTAATTTTTAAAATGCCATGATTTGCAACGGGATGGACATTTGGCTGGTAAAAATATCAGGATTAGTCGAGGTTTATTTTGGACGGGAATGTTATTAACAGAGATTAGGGAAATTTGCAGCACTGACCAAAAGCATTAAACCAGCAGACTGAAGCACACACACATGCTGAAGATAACACGATCATTTTGTATGAAATGGTAGGCTTGCTAAACCACAAAGGCCAGAAACCAACATATCGTTCAATACGCCAGATATCCAAAACAAACAGGTCCAACAATGTCTAGCGTTGTACAGATCATTCAGTGCATTTTTGGCTGGAAGCGTATTTTGTTTACCAACACGCTTGCTGTCTATGATTGATAGTTTTTCTTGCGTTTATATTTCACAAGGTAGTGTATTGACTCAGTTAAAGTTTGGTGGGATATTTAATAATCATTTTGTTGCTGATTGTCCACAGAATGCATCAGTGAAAAAATTTTGAAAATTTGTTTAATATTTGGCGAAGATATAGACAATCACAAAATGGAACGTTTTTTTGGGACACAGTGTATAATGCATGTGTAAAGCTGGCAGTTAGTATAGCATAATTTTTTTGTGCACAGTTTTTGTTGATTTTGTATGGCGTGGCTGCAGAGTTTATGTATGCAATATCTTTGTGATTATTTGTGCACAGGACTTAAATCGTGTGATCACAAAGCCATATACAGAGAACAAAGATGGCATGTCTGGCCGACCTGATGAGGTAATAATATAAACTTATTGTACCGTCTTGACGTACCTAAATATGACGAAAGAATTACACAACTGGTAGCAATGATCATTTATCTTTTACGTCACTGGAATACACAATTTCTTTTAAAGAGTTTTTGCAAATTTTGCGGAGATAGAGAAGAAAACATGACTGGGTGTTTTTTTCTGAACACATTGTAGTCATGCTGTATGATTCTTTGACCTAATTTTCTGTAGTTGTCCCGTCTGAAAACTGGTCTATTTCACATCTCATATTCTGCTCCTTTGTGACTGTACAGTGGCCAGGCAATGATGCTTCGTTGCTGTGGCTGCTCTAATCATTTGTGCTGTTTACTTACTTTCTGTTTGGTTTGTATATTTAGTTTGGACATCTTAGCCTCTGAATACACACCATTGAAGCTATGGTCATAGAACAGTTTGTGTTCGTTATCTTCTGTTGTTATGGTTGCAGTGGTTTGGTGATAGATAACGTAGGTCTGCAGTGTGTGAGATGCAGGGATTAGTGGTGTGTCAGACTTATGATCAGGAGGCTGTGGGTCTGACTCTTGGTCGGGTTGCTATCATGTGGTTACTACTTGGATGGGTGACTGTCAGCGGACAGATAAACCATCTAGGTGTACTGTATAACCAACACCAAGGTCAACTCAGCCTTTTATCCCTTCGGGGTCGGTAAGTCGAGTACCAGCCTGTCCGTCTGGGGTTAAGGTGGGACACATTCACCTGTGTTGGGTGGCAGCTAACACTGTGTGATCCCATACGGCAGGTGATGCTCTGTAACTCTGTGATGGGTTTCCTATTAGGAGCTAACTTCACCTTTACCTTTACTACCTTTTATTGAGTCATCTTTGCTACGCCGAAGTCTGTCGTAGGAATTGCTGTTTTGGCTGGAACTAAATGTTGGTGATTATGATGGTGATGATGAGGACCACCATTATCATCATCATTGTCATCCTCAGGAAAATATACATGGTGCTGTCATCATAGCGTTTGTGTAACCACCCTTTTTATCAAATGTCATATGGCACCAGTTGGCTACCAGCCCTCGGAACAAGCCAGTCGTCTTTTTTGGCTTATGATTCACTGTCTTACTGTTACTCAGCTAGAGCACTGATGTTCATTTTGTTGTCCCGTGGAGGATAGAAGGCTGAGTCAAACTAGGCATTGCAGTAAACTTGTGGAGTGCTAACCCAGTTGCTAGTTGCTGTCACCGCCACTGTTAAGGCCTCGGACTGCAACTAACCATTAAGCTAGCGGTCCTGGACCACTAAGGTTTCACACCACTGCCGCCGATAAGCTAGCAGTTTTAGCAGTTTAGCACAAAATAAAATCAAACAATGGTATTTTGCACAATGTTTCTTGGTTACTTGTTTTTGGCTAGTTGCTGAATTTCTTTGGCATAGTGGTGCGATTGTACTGCGTGCAGTTCTTCAGTGTGATGTATGAGTTATTAACGTGACTCATTGAGAAAACGGTAGTTTATCATATGTTGTTACGGATCGTGTAAAAGTTGTTGCTTTTGGGTCTCAAATATTACTATCAGTGACAGATGTTTAGCGCTCCGGATGGCAAAGCCAGCCGCTCAGGCTTAGCGGTCTGTACCGCTGCTAGCTTAATGGCTAAGTCAGCTGTTAAGGCTTCGGGTTAGCCATTAAGGTTCCGGAAATGGTTCTGGAGACTGATCTGCGGGTTGTACTGGTGAATGTTTATTACTAGATTGTTGCCGATGAGACATGGCAGAAACACAAGCAGCGAAATGACTCCCACGTTGTCGACACATTTCACGGACAATTTCGCTCCAAAGTCACATGCCCCATTTGTAGCACGGTGCGTTCGTTGCATTTTTACCTACAGTCCTCTGCACGTATGAACTCATTCCGTGGAATTTTTATTACCACAGGTTATGTACTGCCATTTATAGGTTTGTTGCAGTATGGTACGTTATTGTTTTAGTAATATGTTTCAATAATATGTTTATCAGCAGTGTTGCCTAGTGGCTTGCAGGCATTGGGCCCATAAAGTACTGCTTCAGAGCCCATTTTTTAGGATCTGGCCTTATTTGCTGTGACTGTTAAAATTAGCTGGTTAATAGTTTGGTTATACAAATATCAAAATTAGTATTAGCTGTAGTACCAGGGTAGTGATAGTAGTAGTAGTAGCAATTGAATCTTGCCACTGCTTGCTGTACGCAATAAACCATATATACAGGGTGGGCCAAAAACGTGCCACTTTACTTTTGTCCATACCTTTGCCAATTATTGACCGATTTTAAAAATTTTTTTACCAGCACACTCTGCAGTCAATCTGCGATAATGCGATTATTATGGATCACACCACACCGTAAATGCATTTTTACACTACCTTGTGAAATATAAATGGAAGCAAAAACTAACGATATTAACAAAAATTTAGGTAAATGAAAAAATGCTTTAGACCAACATTGAGATAAATGATTCGTATGATACTAGACTGTGTTATACCCACACAGTTTAATGTCATACAGACTATTTACTGCAATGTTGGTCTGAAGTGTTTTTTTCAATTTTACCAAAATGTTTGTTTTTATTATCGTTATGTGTGCATATTTCATTGATATTTCACAAGGTAGTGTAGAGACACATTTACGGTGTGCTAGTATCTATAATAATCACGTTATTGCAAATTGTCTGCAGAGTGTGCCAGTGAAAGAATTTTGAAAATTGGTCAATAATTGGCGAAAATATGGACATAAGTAAAGTGGCATGTTTTTTTGGCCCACCCTGTAGTTGTGGTAGTAACAGCAGCAATGGAAGTGGCTGCAGCAGTGCTGTTTAGGGTGCGTTGCACCAAAGTCGTTCAAATGAACCTGGGTCAAATCTGAATTTGAACCTAGTTCAGCCGTAAATTGCGTTGCAGCAAAGCGGTTCAAGCGTTGATTTCCGTTCAATTCTAAACTGCCATCTGACCACCGATCAAATTTTGATCTCGGTTCAACTTGCGGTTTTGCTTGCGCACTAGGTAGTAAATATTTTCCGTGCAAAAAAATTGTCCGATTCGAATCTTATCCTGTCCAAAAAACTTCTTTGTATCAAATTATAAAACATTTAATGCAATTATACTGATGATCTGGATATGTTAGATTTCTACTACCGTATATTTGTTTTATGTTCTCTTTGTGCTCGATAAATTAACAAATAGATGAATAAATCGAATTTTTCGGTGGCAATGTTCTAGAGTGCCGATGCGCCATTGCTATGCCATAGCTACAGTAAACATGAATCTTGACAACGGACGTAGACTAATTAATGAGTAACTATTGGAACACAAAATGCGTATTTTTTTTAACTCTTTAGTATGCAACTGTTAATGCAAAAACTGTGTGATAACTTCAGGGAAGCTTAAAATTCGAACAAATTACTGCCAATCGGTACTGGATTGTTTCTTAAGCATTGCGTGCGACTGTGACGTCACTGTAGTTGGCCGGTATCCCGAGCATGGTTGACCAATCAGAGTCGTCCATGGTATAACCACGGCCGTTCAACTGAATGGTATCAGCTGATCTGAGTTCAACTTGGTGCAATGTAATACTGCGTGAACTTGGTTCAACATTTGATGTAGGTTCAGCTGAACCAAGATCATGAACAACGTTGGTGCAATGTTATGATGTGATTTGATAGCTGGTCAAATACAGCACTAAGTGAGTAATGTTGATGCAGCGCGATGTGTAGAGAAATGTTTATTTTTGTGTCCAGGTGTCGCTGACCTTCGATCCATTCAACGTTCTGTCCGTTCCAATTCCAAAGAAGAAGCAAGCTGTTACTGTGATGTTCTTTTCAGCATTTCCAAACCAGAAGCCAATAAAGGTAGATCAGGATTTTGCATTTTAACAACTGCATACTCATTACTACTATTTGTTACTTTGTTGTCATTAGTGATGTAATATATGTAACCTTTAACTGTTATAAATTATGTATATTGCATAACAATTGTTTGACAAGGTTTATTAATATGGTGGGCCCTCAGTTTTTTTGTCTCGTTTTACTAGTTTTTTTTAAATATATGATTAAAATAATTTTTTTATTCTATTGGTATGATTTTGGTTTTAGTGGTATGCACATTTATGGTGAACATTTGTACAACTGCAAGACATTAGTTGTAATTAGTTTAAAATCTAGTTTCTTAGTTATGTTTTATGTCATGTTCTTTTATTCCAGGCATCTGTAAGCAAAGGCTTGGCCTTTCTGGATGTCTTGTTAACGCTGTATGTGTTGTATCCAGTTAACTTGGCTGTCGTTGACAAATAAATTCATTGATTATATGTGCCATATGTTACATATCGTGCTATCTCCAAACTATCTGTATTGACATACAGAACACTTCACACAGAACAGCTGTATTATTTAGCTGATTTTTTATAACCATATATACCATCTAGAGCTTTGTGATCTGCTGACTGCCACTTTTCTTGCTGTTTCTATCCTAGATCTTCTTTTGCCTCTCGAGCTTTTTGCATATCTTGCCTAATAGATGGAATTTTCTTTCTCTTCACATCTGACGGTCTTGCTACTTTTAAATCTTGTCTTAAATCTTACCTTTTCGCTTCTGCTTATCACGCCTAGTAACCCATGTGCTAGCACCTCAGATTCGACTATCGATTACTGCTGGCGCTGTATAAAAGTATTATTATTATGATGAATTGATTGTGCCAGTAATTGTTAACTTATGTACACTGTGTCTCAAAAAAAAGCATGTGACTACATTTTTTGCAATAACTTGAACAATGAATGTCCGATTATA
>Ga0209671_1007752_pt1 | contig 11179 bp, 7 predicted proteins | sample WorMetHERISLAND2_2_FD_187401 | JGI IMG/M metagenome (GOLD analysis project Ga0209671, IMG submission 187401) | Marine gutless worms symbiont microbial communities from Max Planck institute for Marine Microbiology, Germany - Olavius geniculatus... | ecosystem: Host-associated > Annelida >...
ATTAAATATTCAATGCTGCAGTTAATGAATGCAATCAATTCAGACCGACGTGGCTCAGCCTGTTTTGTCTCGGGCAATTTCTAGGCCCCGCCAGCGGCATTGTGCCAGAGAGTAATTCCCTCTAAATTTGGGAGTACATAAACTGTCCGAAAATCTTCTTCTTGTCATAAAATGTTCATCCACTTGGGGCTTACAAACCCATTTTAGGAAAATTTAGTGGCAAAATGTAAATTCTGAGCACACACAATCTCCTTTATCAGAAATTTGGAGATGTCTGTCAAAAAATTGCAACTTCCTGTCGTGCCTGCCTACTTTTTGCCTATGGGCATCCTGGGCCATGCCCATTTCTTATTCCTTCCATTGCTGCATATGGCACCGCTGTCCTCCAAGGAATGGGAAAATGTGTAATGTCTCCAACACTGCCTACTAGTGATATAGCCAAGAAAAATACACTTAAGGAAACAAAAAGTAGCGTCTGTGTGCTAGAACTACTCTGGAAACTGAATCAATGAAGTCTAAATGCCATTAATCTTGATACCACTCTGGCATCAGTACGAAAATCCAACGATTAGCATAAATTCACTTCTCTGGGGCCTGGCCTTACTGGCAAGACTCCAGAAAATTGGCTGGAAAGAATCTGAAAGAAAGCAGCTATCCTTTTGCACACTGCACCTTCCAACACAGAAAAAGCTTACCGGAAGCCGACAGGAAAGAGCATTGCGTCCTGGTCGGATGCAGCCGTCAGCACACCCAGGCTGTCAATGCACAGAGATCCTGCAACACACATCTAGCAGTAGCAATGTGTTCTCTTCAGCTTCAAACAAAGCCAATAATAACAAGCATTCTATGCATATTAAAGCGTGAAATCTTGGAATAACGAATTTCTTCTCTCTCTCGCAATTCTGGCACAGGCACTAATCAGAAACCACTCGGAAAGTTAAAAGCACCGCTGTTATATAGAAAGTGCATTTTAAAAAGTCACGCAAAAAAATCCTGGCACGGAAAATTATCACTATCAAAATAAAAACCATTTTTATTTAACCACACCCTACTGGCTATAAAATTCAATCAAAATCTATCTACAACTTTTTCAGTAATACTGTGATACAGCATCAAAAAACTGAGATGAAACAGTGAACTTGTCAGGAGAGGCAATAACTTAACATAATAAACAAGAGAAACCTGGAAATGTGTACACACATTTTTCATACAACACTTATTATGATTTTACCAATAAATAAATGTGTCTGGTGTGGTTAAATGTTACAGACACAACATGAAAAAGACAGCTAACCAGAAAGGATGGTAAGCGCCGATGTATCCGTTGCAGAAGTCAAGCCTTGACAGCAGTGGGTCAGACAGTTAGTAGACCGCGGCTTCACAAACAAATGTCGGTTTACATCTAAGTCTGTATCCTGCACGTTCAACAACAGCACGAACTACAATTTTGGGGCAGAGTCCTATATAAAGCCACCCGGCGCCAGAAGTCCAATTGGTGGAAAAAATTTAGGGCCCGCAAATTTTGAGATCCAAATCCAAATTATAAAGCAGTGCTCGCCTGTATTCCGGCCGTGTGGCAAAGTTTCACGGCAATCGGCCGAGCGGAGCCTAGAGATCTCGTGGCGCTCACTTGCGAATGTCAAAACAGCGCTGCATCTGATCTCCATTTTAGATTACAAGTGATTGTGGTAAAATGCTCCTCTCTCCAAAACCCCTCAACGGATCTCCCTGAAAATTCGCCACAATTCTCACAATTTTATTCTTGGAATGCTGTCTGGTTTTGGTGGAAAAGTGGAAAATAATAAAAGAAAAAAAACAAAAAAAACACAGCAAAAACACAAGGCCTCCAATTACTATCACATAGACAGTCTAATTAATTTTCTCTAAACTGTGCTGATTCTGTAAATTCAAATAATAGAGTAATGACACCTTAGTTCATAAAAAAACAATATAATAATAAGCTATATCGATCACTGAAATGCCAACTGCTGAAATGCCAGAATTAGCCATTTCTTCTCTAGCGGTGGCTGTAACAATCACCAGTACTCATTTTGCCTGCTCACAGAAGGACGGCCAGGCTGAGTTAGTCTGGGTGGCTTGGTCAAAGATGATGACTGTGTACCTGCGAACAGTCACCCATCTAAGCACCAACCTGACTCAATGTCGAGTGACTTGTCATAAAAGAGCTGCATGAATCCTGAACACCTTTACTCGTATATCTTGCAACACATAATAAATTGCAGAATAAAGTTTTTACTCTACAGTAAACTACAGCAAAACTGGCAAAAAAAAACAGCAGAAACATATGACCAAAAGGGTGCTTGCCATTCTGTAGGGCTGCTATTCTGAGATTTGCCATTCCAAAAATCCACCACAGTTAGGCATAGGGTTAGTGACAGCGTTGGGAATAGGGTTAAAGTTAAAGTCAGTGCTAGAGCTAGTTAAGAGTTTAATAACAATGGGTTCGTTGTCATATGAAACAGGTTTTTGGCAGCCTGCTGGAATGGCAGCCCCTCAAAATGGCAAACCAAATCGACCCGAAGTTACCTTGCCACGTAGACAGCCGACGTGCTGTGGACACAGAACTTTCCTGTGACGTTTGAACGAGCAGTGAGCTCGTTGGGCGCAGTGGAAATGATAGACCGATGAACAGATGGGTCGACAACAGTAGACCGATGCCCCACGCAGACCACACCCACTACACAGCTGAATACACAAAGATACATACAAGAGACATACAGACAAATAGACATGCTGTCAGAGAAACAAGACATACATTGATGCACTGATACTTCACAATGTGACACAGTCAGTGTGTCCGCTATTCCTGTCTACTATTCCGAGTCCTGTCAGCGAACAGCATATCTGCCAGTCCTATCAGTGAACACTCTGTCATCATCATCACCATCATCATCAAATATACAATTAAAACAGGCCACTGCGCAGTACAAATGTTAAAGACAAAACAGCTAACGAAAAACACAACTAGCTAAAACCATGATTAAAAAATGAATCTTTAAATGCTTCTTTTTAAAGTCGTAGCGTTGGTGACGTTCTTAGTTCATCTGGTAGATTGTTCCAAGCATTTGGGCCTGCGAAAGAAAATGCACGTTCTCCAAAATCGGTAGACAATTGGTAGATTGGTTTAATGCAGTTGGTGGTTGATGCCGAACGAAAACCAGATCATTGCGAAGCTGAACGGCATGTCTCTTAGTGTAAGCAGGTGATCTGCCGTTGTGGGCATCAGAACACACAGTTTGCAGAGAGGAACACCCTCTGACTGCTAGTCCAGTCAGTGAACAGTGTGTCTGTATACAGAAATCTAGTCGACTTCAAAACTCTTTGAACCTCACAGCACGTAATAGAATCTTTAACAACTAAAAGTTTTTCAAGATTATCACTAATCTGACAAGTAAATGGATTATGAAAATCGATCGATATGTGAGAAAATTCCGAATACACAAAAGTTAAAAAAGTCACTTGTAACCATGTTGACCGACCTGCTTTCTGGTGCGCGCCATGATAGTGTGCAGCCGGTGTAGTATGCCGGGTTCGCGTTCACGTACACCCGTGGACCACAGCGCACAGTTAGCATGCACCCACTTCGAATCACCCACCGGTAGCAGCCGACCACACCGCTATACACATCAAACAACATCGCTAGAATAAGCATAGGAAATAGATTGTGTCTATAATGCAAACGTAGCCAAATGATGCAGTGCAATTATACAAAAGCTGCAGATATTAATAATCAATTGCACCATTTATTGCTAAGAAATTCTAAATTTTTTTAAATTTTACGTTAAAATTTTGACTAAAAATCAGTTTAAAAACATTACGACAAGCACCAAAGTCACCTCAATCGTCTGTTTTTCCTAGAATAGTCAACATTTTATTATTTTTATTTTTGTATTTTATTTGCAAGATCAAGGCTAAGTCAAAGATAAGTACTGCTCCAAGTAGAGCCTGCCACTTCCATGGGAAGTAATAAAATGGTGCCATCTATAGCAAATAACATTTTTTGACTCTGAGTCAACTAATGCAAGAAGCATCATGCCCGCAAGAAACACACAACAACCCATGTGACCTTAAACTTTGACCTTAAAATTCAACAGGCTTCTAGTGGTTGTTAAGCTAAGTGTTACTGTGTCGACAAAGTCTTGATGACGATGAGAACAATATTTCCGCGGAGAGTAAACTTTTAGCCATTACCAGCACTTAGATTACACACACACTAGTTGGAAAAAAATGCAAAAATCAACGACAACGCTGGTACTAAGCAGCATGCTACAAGCTAAAACAACAAACCTGAGCTAATGCTCATGAAACGTGCGAGAGCCTATAGCAGTTCCTGTTCGCAGGTAATCTTGGTCTATCTCCATCAATTTTGTCGAAATTCAATCTTTTGCACAGTCATCCCACTGATTAACAAATTTTTATAGAACGCAGGCCAAAAACATCACCCTTACAGAATGTCAGAAGAACTTTGCTGACTGTGTAATGGAAAAGTTTGAATTTTCAAATTGTGATTTGTGCTGTTTTATGTCACCATTACACCGTATTATAAACTGAATAGTTTTTTTACATAAATAGGATTTATAGGACAGTTAGTTACAATATAGGACAACATAGGACTCTTTTCAAAAATATAGGATTTATAGGACAAGTTGGATGACTGTTTGCAGCTAAAAATTGCCAAAAAAATCACTAAAAACCAATTTTTTTAGCGTTCAAGGTCATTCAAGGTCATCGATGTCGACATTCCTAAGAAGCTTGTCGCCAGTGCTTGTTAGGATAAGCAGCATGCCTGTGCCTATCAGCAACTATTTTCACGCTAGACAAGCCAACAACATATAACCACTTTTTAGAAGGGTACCCCTCTTTGATACCCGCTTGCGCAACCCTCCTTGAACCTAGAGGGTTCGGACTTGGATTGCTAAAATCTACACTCAATGCTAAAAATTTCATACACACGTTCTTTTGGTCTATCTCCAGCCATTTTGGCGCAATTCACTCTTGAAATGCGCGTAAAACAGACGGACGGAAAAAATTGCCGTAGCTATGCTAGCTCTCACGCCTAAAAACCAGGTAAGAACGTACAGAAATCGACGCTGAAGAAATGTCCCCATGCTGAGAACAAAGTGCACAGCATCGTGTGTCCCCGGATACACTCACTACAGAGTCAACCGACTCAGTCAATGACTGTACTGCATCTGGACCAGCTGCTGTTGCTGCTGCTGATGTATACAGCACACACCAGACATCAACAGTTCATGTACCCAGTGAGCCATAAATTATTTTTAAAAAAATAGTCAATTGAGGGTCATTTGTTCCACGCTCAGAGTAGAGTTGACCATAAGATTAACTTGAGAAATTACCACCGAAATTAACTTCTGGTGCCTTTGGCATGGAAAAGTGTGCATGAGGTTAACCTACGAATCATAAGTTAACCTCTGTGAGTTAGCCCAATCATGGAATTATCAACCCTAAGCAAAATAATAGAAATCTGGATTTTGTTGACAGGATAACCAAAACATGAAAATCTTAGTCTTCTACTATAATCTTTCACAGAATATGTAGCGATGCAGTTACGATATGGTGGAATGCTGGATTATTTAACAAAAATTTCACATTATTGCAAATTTTCCACCAAGTGTCGGTGAAAGAACCGGATACTAAAATCAGCCAATGTTTTGCAAAAATACAGACACAAGTTCTGCGGCACATTTTTACAGTTCGCACTGTACACACGCTGCAAATCATAAAAAAAATCCATGCCAGACATTAGTGAATCCACCAACAAACAAAAAGCCCAGCTGTTGCCAGGATGGCCGACCGTACTGCTTGGCAATCTGCGAGGCACCATCGCTGTTTGGTGCACAACAGGAAGGTTGGCAATGGAGGGATTAAATAATGCATTGGTAGGTGTCTATAGCCTGTTAACAGTAACCATTGCAATGATATTGTTTGGCTGTAAAGCACCATGCAAACTTTCGTGTTGAGGATTGGAATCCACATTTTGGAAGAACAGAGGCATGTTTTGCACTTTTTATTTCTCTGAGAATCTCTGAAATTTTCTGAGAATATCTGAGATACTGCGTAGAATTCGCGTTTTGCACCTGCCTTTTTTCTGAGATCCTCAGAGAATCTCTGAAAATCTCAGAGAAATAAAAAGTGCGAAACGCGCCTCAGGTGTCTGTAGGGGGATGGCGATAGTACAGCTTGTCAGTTCGTGCACACTGACAATAGTAACTGCTGACAAACCAACAGTCAGAAAAGTAATAAATATTGGTTATCACATAACCTCCTCGGCAAAAGTTACAGTCACAGAAAAGAGACATATACTAACAGTGTGCAGAGCTGCTAGCAGCAGTCAGTCTGAACGGCAACGGCTGGGCAAGCTCACTAGTGCTGGTGACTAGTGTTGACGTGCTGAGATATGTGTGATCATCCGAACGCACCGCTGATGAACCATTGCTGCTCCCATGTACACAGTGACAGCCATGTAAACAGAGAAATCTCACACATTACCATGTCAACACAGCCTTCCATCCATTTCTTCATCTCCCATTGGAAGAAAGCATCCTGTCATGGCTCGCATCTCAATCCCGGGATCCGAGATTGAGAAATTTGTAATCCGGGATCCCATTTCGGGATTAGGCTTACAAATTGGTCGTTATTTTGGTATCCCCAAATGAGCTATTTCATGTATAGGATGTAGCATAGACCCCTTCGAAAAATATATCCGAACTGTAGGGAGTGACAGCGACTGTAAAAATACAAATTACAGTGCACAGCACAGAGTATTACGTGCGCACATAAAATATATTTTTCATGAAATGGTTGAAAAAATTTCCTTTTATTATTTAACACATGAAAAAGTAGAATTTTAACTCATTTTTGTGATCCCAAAATTTCTGGACTGAGACGCCGCCAATCCCGGGATTCGGGATTGACGAAAGGCCGGAATCCTGGTATTTGTGACTGCAATCTCCAGCCGAGTGGCTCTGAGATGGATTGCCATGAAGAACCAGAGAGAACGATACTCTACTGATGTGACCTGGAAAAATGGATAAAATGCTGAGCTGACATGGGTGGTTAGCTACATGCAAAAATGGTTTACTATGGCAATGACAATGCTGATGAAAGAGGAGAGCTGTGAGCTACAACAACAACAACAACAACAACCATGCTGACGTCGATGACTACTACTACAAGTACCCGGGAATTACTGCTGCTTAAGACTTTCAGTTAACCAGTGTGACTGTATAACACTGGGCATGCCAAACTACTATAGGATTCCGACACAAACCACTTAGAAAACCGGTTGGTACCTGTTAGCATGAACATCATCAGCCGTTTGTGGTTCATCCAGGTGTGACGACATTGGTCCCGCTACATCAGCTGCATGGCAACAACCAAACAACAGCTATAAGCTGAAATACTTGCAAACCAACAGCCATTGACAGTGCTCTTATTAGGCTACCCATACATAGTAACGAGAGGCCCTATGTTTTTGTTTTTTTAATTTTGCACTTCTCCTTCAAAACCAAACAATAAACCAAGACCAAAATTGCCTGCAGTAAAACTGCCTGCAGTAAAATTGCCTGCAGTAAAATTGCTTGCAGTAAAATTGCTTAAAGTGCTGGCCCACTATGCGAACACAAGAAAGGAGATGCTTTCTCCATTCATTGATAGCAGTATCGATAATGTTCTGTTCCAGACCAATCCAGGCTGTACCAGTCGCTTCTTGACTTCAAAAACATTCCTAAACTTTATCTGATAGACACACTGCTGCATGACAGTCAAAACTTCTAACAGACCAGTTGTTGGGGCGCACAGATTAGGATAGATAGAATTTATCGATGTTTTTACATTCATTTTAACACGTATTATGCTTGGTCTGATTTCCCCAGGTAGTGCAAAAGCAGACGTTGGGTAAGGCGGAAACTAACACACTTATTTAATAGCCAGTGGTGTCAGAAATATTTCTGCCATAATTATTAAAATCTGTTAATATTTCTTCAAGTTACGATTGATAATGTCGGGGATGTTTTTTTCAGGTTTTCTGTTTATTTCAACACATATTTCGCTTGATCTGCTTTCCCTAGGTAGTGCAGAAGTATACATCGGGTGAGATGGGAACCTAAACGGTCATTTGATGGCAAGTTGTGTCAGGAATATTCCTATGAAAAATTATTAAAATCTGATTATTGGTTTTAAAGACAGAGTCAAAAATGTTAGGAATGTTTTTTTGAGACATGATATAGAATCATCATGACAGTGTGTATAACTAGTCTTGCTGCAGTGGATAGAACTAGTCTTATCACAGCATGTACAACTAGTATCATCGTCACCATGTGTACATCTAGTGGTTCAAGCCTCATCAAGTTAGAACTCACACATAATTCAAAACTAATGACTAAACACCATGTTTCAAAAGACACATACTCTCAGCAAGACTGCGTGATCTCTCGAAGTCCGGTGAACGATGATGACGAACACATTTCAGACAAAACTACAAACATTGCAAGCAAAATCAATTGTACTCAAATGGTTACTAACTGCAGGTGTGTCTGAATGTCCATGGACAGGTAAACCATCTTGGTACAAAAAGCTTCTACGAGCAACAAGCCAACAAAGAATGCAACGCAACAGTAACTGACCAAATTCTGCTTCGACTAAGCTACACAATACTAGACTGACATTCCGTGTGCAGCCATCCTAAATGGCTGCATTACAAATCTTGCCTGTCCGTCTGTTTGTCCATCTGTCCATCCATCACGTGTATTTTTTCAGTCTTTAGTCAAATAAATAGTGGCCATCAAATGAACAAATTAATAGTGGCCATGAATAAAACAATAGACCCAAGATGTCCACACCAAAGTATTGCTAAAGCTTATGCTTAGTCGGTGGCACAGGTAGTCATTAATCATAAGACTGTGAACAGTGACAAGCATTAGAATATTTTTTACATGCAAAAGCAGCTACTGCTTTCATCGCGTCTTAGCCATTGCAATTCTGTCCGTCCGACTGTCCATCTGTCTGTCATACAAGTAGATCAGTCAAAAGTGAATCACCAAATCTTCACCGTTGGCTGCCTGGAAGGCTCTAGTTTCAGGAACCGTAAAACTTTTCCATAAATTTGTAGGGGGTCACCCCGAACGAGGGTGCTAAATGAGAGGGGGGTGCAGAATTTGCGACTTTTGGCCAATAAGTCGCTGTATCTCAGTAACGGTGCGAGATAAGGCCTAGGTTACTATTAATCACTAATAGGAAGTTGTACACCGACTCTTGATTGGCGCCGAATTCAATGACGTTGAATGACCTTGAACGCCAAAATAGGGAGTTTTATGAATTTTCTTGGCGATTTCAGGCTGCAATACAAATCTTATATCATTCACAAGGTGGCACCACGGGACTATCATTATGCGATCCAGATAGAGAATTTGGTATTTTTATATTAACTTAGCATAAACACCCCGATTTTCAGCTAAACTATTGAACCGGAACTGCTATAGGATTTCGCGTGTCTAGTGAGCATTAGCTCAAATTTCTTGTAAAAACTCAGTTAAATACTTGCAATGAAAACCAACAAAGAATCTGTACTATAGAAGCACTGCACTTTCCTATACTGGGTACTAAGTTTAGCCAAGTCTGCAGTAACACAAGTGTCAGAAATAGTACTACAAACAGCATCAAACTAAATCAATGCTCAAGTCCAGCTGGTGAGTGAGTGAGTAGGGTTTAATGTCCCACCCAACACAGTATAGGTTATTTCAGGGACGGCCTTTTCAGGCAGAATGCACACAAACACATAATAATGAAACATTAAGTTTAAACTTTACAATAAACAGAAAGTTTAACCTTCACAGGAACACAAAACACAAAAAAACGACCTAAACCTAAAAATGTAAGAACTCCATTATACGTGTGCATATGTAGTTAACATAATGGTAGCTCTAATAATCTTCCTTGTTATCCTCCAGACAGTCACCAATGTGATAATGCTCTCTATTGAAAGAGAGCGTTGAGTCCAGGCGGTGGTTTGGCTGAGCTGGTAATGTCGTTGGTCACATCAACAAAGTTAATCAACGCTGGGCCCGGTTTGTACTTAAATGGGTTAGCAAGCGAGTAACTATCTCAGTATGTAACCGACCATCCAGGGCAACTCAGCCTCGCCATTTCTCTGTGCAACGAGTACCAGGTTCCAACTACTCTGCGGAATTCATTTTCCCCGACCTTTTCCTGACTTTCCAAAACAAAATGAATCGTTTTCCCTAATTTGTTCATGCGAAATACCAATGTCAGTTTTCTATCGCAATCACACTAGAAACAAAGGTGGCAGAACAAATTTAAAAGTGGAGGTACAAATTAATAATCTGCATACAACAGTTCAAATTTTTTTCTGCATCTTTGTTAACTTTTGCACCCTGGTACTTTTAAATTCCCAGATTTTTCCTGATCCTCTGAGTTTTCCCCGACTTTCCCTGACTGTCGGAACCATAATAAAACAGGCACAACGTGTGATGCACTAGGCTCATATCCGTAGTCTCGCAGTGTAAACTGGTGTCTGACTGAGGGCTAGAGAAACAGAAATCAGTGCCACACTGCCTCTGTATGGGCCTTATGGCACGGGAGAGACTTTACATATTTTAAGTTACAACTACAGTTAAGAACAGTGACAGATTTACCCATTTGTACGGCTTCGGTCTGTCCATGAGAGAAGCGGCTGAACTGCAAGGACCAAGGCAGTCCAGGTGATAACAGTCCTGACAAGTGTGACAGCTCAGCAGTGGCTACAACAACAACAACAATAACAACAACAACAATACACAGTGACCAGGATTAATGACTGCATACTATCATCCGCCACAGTGGCATCAGTTCGCAGCTCGAAAAACATACGTTTTTGGAGAAAAGTTACAGTTTCAAAAAGTTGTCTGAAAGTTTTTCTTAGGTTTTAGTAATTAACTAAGATGACTTAGTAGATGCAATTTAACAGTTAGCCACAATGTGCCATGATCTCAACACCCAAACACTCAGCGTGATCGGAGTTGAATAGGTACCAAGACGTCACACTTTAGGGATCAGGAGATGATACCATAACGTCACACTAGTCACAAATGCATCACACTCGCAGATTCAAGTGTTCTTCCCAATGTATCACAACCGGATG
>Ga0209671_1007753_pt1 | contig 11179 bp, 5 predicted proteins | sample WorMetHERISLAND2_2_FD_187401 | JGI IMG/M metagenome (GOLD analysis project Ga0209671, IMG submission 187401) | Marine gutless worms symbiont microbial communities from Max Planck institute for Marine Microbiology, Germany - Olavius geniculatus... | ecosystem: Host-associated > Annelida >...
ACTACTGCCGCAAGAGCATTGGCTATCGAGTATGTAGATATATTTAAAGTCTTTGTTTCATAAAATATTGAGAAATTGCCAATTTGTTTTCTGTTTCTCTCTGTCTTTAACAATTTCTTATTCAGCAGATTATGACAGTCTTTTTCACTGTTCACTCAACACTCCTATCTTTAGCCACTTTCATCACAAATCTTAGCTTGGTATGATGTAGGGCTATCAGTTTTATTTGTCAATTCACCCGTGGATGTAAATTAAGAATTAGTTTCATGCAAAAATATTGTAAGTTCTGAAATTATATTTTATAGCTTTTTCACTGCCAGTTTGTAGTCGTGGGTTTACTTCGATGATGTCAAATGATGAGTTTGTTAAGCTATACAAATTTATCAAATTACAGCGTTTTTAGTAAAATTGTTGAGCTCTGGAAATGACTGCTGTTTTTCCCCATGCACTATCTTTTTTGTCACTACAGCTGTAAATGTTACAACTGCAAAATCATTCCAAGGATGGCAACATGCAATATCAGCAATTTACCATATGAAGGTTGTGATATAAAGGTCATAAAGTGTTTCCGTCTGAGTCAACTCAACAACACTGGGTATCATGAATATCTCATTGAGTAGGGTGAACATGTCTGCTTGTCGTGATGTAGGTGCCAAAGGACCCAGACCTCGGGAGTGATGCTGAACGAGTGAGACGTGAAGAACAGAAAAAGATCGATGACGCTGAGGTCTTGTCAGAGGAAGAGATCGCAGAGAAGGAAGACTTACTGAAGCAAGGCTTCTCCAACTGGACGAAGCGTGACTTCAACCAGTTTGTCAAAGCTAATGAGAAATACGGGCGAGACGACATCGAGAGCATCTCAAAGGAAGTCGAAGGCAAAGCTGCCGAAGAGGTCAAATCAGTCCCCACTCCCCACCACACATTGTATCATACAGCTTTATAGGTTGAACGGTGGTGTCATAGCTCTTAATGGAAGCCCATTCCAGAGCTATGGAGCATCACCTGCCATATGGGATCACGCAGTGTTACCTGCCACCTGACACAGGTGAATGTGCCTCACCTTAACCCCAGCCAGATAGGTCGGTACTCGATTTACCTATCCCGGAGGGATGGAAGGCTGAGTTGACATAAGTGGCCGGTGTTGCTTTTGTACTAGTTTGGGGTCGTTGCATTGTTGCACTTTATTTTATTCGTTTTCCAGATTTAGATCACTTACATTTTATACCAAGCATCCATGTCATAAGCACACAGGTTGCTGTTCCTTCCTGTCCTAGATCTTCTTTTGCTTCTTGAGTTTTTGTGTATCTTTGCTTAATAACTGGAATTTTCTTTCTCTTCACATACGTGACAGTCTTGCTACTTTTGAATCTCGTCTTAAATCTCATCTTTTCGCTTCTGCCTATCACGTCTAGTCACCCATATGCTGGTGCCTTTAGATTCGATTATCGATTACTGGCGCTATATAAATGTTTTATTGATACTGATATTGATTGATGAATGAATCTCAAAAGAACTTTCAGTAGACATTACTTTTGCACCATCACTTGTTTTCAGGCACTGTTTCAAGACCTTTCTGAACATTTTGTCGTTCACACCTGGACCTATTTTCCAACACTACTGATGTGATCTTAGTCAGTATTTTGCTAGTAGTGTAGCATATCAAGGGCAAACCGGAAAAATGCGAACCTTCTATCTGTTGTCAGTGACATTTCAAAAAAAAATTGAAAACAACTTTCGATGGAATGCATTTTTTTCATACTTTCCCCCCAGTGTCTTTAATATCTTATAAAATTTGTTAATATATAATATACAGATTTGCTTGCAATATTTTATTTTGTGGTGAACTAAATGTTTAAGTAGCATTTAGAAGAACTTTGTAGATTTTGCAGTTAGGATGTTTTCTATACACAACTGAAGATACGTTTTGTCAAATCATGCTCCACTCGATTTCGTGTCAAAACCTGGAACATCAAAACTAGCTTACTACACGAACCCTGATTCCAACTCTCTATCACTAATCCATAATCCCTAAAACACTAATCTTAACTTTAACCCTGACCTAGCCTTATCTCTGTTTCTAATTCCAATCCCTTACCTTAACCCTATACTAATCCCTAACCCTATCCTTAACCTTATTTCTTAAACCTAAGCCTATATCACTGTTTCCAGGTTTTTTTGGTCCAGTTTTTGTTGGGTCACCTCTCCACTCAATATGGTCAGTAAACTGTCATGGTTGTATATATCAGGTGATGGAGTATTCCAGTGTGTTCTGGGAGCGCTGCAGTGAGCTGCAGGACATTGAGCGTTTGATGGCTCAGATTGAGAGAGGCGAGGCCAAGATTCAGAGACGGGTCAGCATCAAGAAGGCCCTCGATGCCAAGGTAATTTGGCCATTTTATTCTCTCTACTTTGTGTGGCTCGGTAGTCTAACGGTAACGTGTCGGACTTGTAATCCTGAGGTAACTCAGAGGCGCAGGTTCGACTTCGCACCAGGACACTGCCGGGTAACAACCTTAGGCAAGTTGTTCGCACACATGCGTCTCTGTCACCAAGCAGTATAATCTGGTACCAGCTTCACCGCTGGGACGTAAACAGGCACACCGCGCGATACACTGGTCCCGTGTCTGTGGTCTCACAGTGTAAAACTGGTGTCTGGCTGAGGGCCTTAGGAAACGGAGATCAACGCCGCCTTATGGGCTGTAAGGGTCGTGAAGGACTTTACGTTTTATGTTTTTTTACTTTATTTATAGTTACGTATGCCAATAAATGGTGGGGTTAAAGTGACAGATGCTGTTTGTTCTTACCTGGTTTAAAAGGTTTAAAGGTTAAAGGTGGTGTATAGCTCTTTATAGGAAACCCATCTCACAATTACGGAGCTTCACCTGCCATATGGGATTGGGATGACACAGTGTTATTTGTGACCCGACACAGATGAATGTGCATTGCTTTAGCCCCAGCTAGAGAGGCTGGTACTCGATTTACCTACCCTACAGCGATGGAAGGCTGTGTTTACCTAGGTGGTTGGTTACATACTGAGATGGTTTATCTGCCTGCATGCTGTCACCCATCCAAGTACTAACCTGGCTTGGCGTAGAGTAACTTTATTGATTGGACACAGCCCTTTACCACTACGCCACGCCACCAACCGAATTTGATGAAAGATGTGTATCGGTTTTTATGAAATTCTGTGCAGAAGTTTGGCATGGTATGGGGAGGGTAAAGATTAGATTTTTGTGGAATTCTAGATTGTTCTTCATGCAGGATCCTTGCAGATGGGTGAGGTGGAAATTTGACGGTCATTTGATGGCCAACTGTGTCAAAAATATTCGTACTAAAAATCTTGTTGTAAGTCGTAAGCCTTTGAGTTACAGTTGATAATGTCCGGCATGTTATTTGAGACACGGTGTATGCAGCCTATCCTTTGTGGATGACGGGCGGTTAAGAAACTTACTTGCTTGACATGTTTTGGTGTATTCTGGTGTTGTCAGATGGCTCGCTACCGTGCCCCATTCCACCAGCTACGTATCCAGTACGGTACAAACAAAGGCAAGAACTACACAGAGGAGGAGGATCGCTTCCTCGTCTGTATGCTGCATAAGCTCGGCTTTGACCGAGAGAACGTCTATGACGAGCTGAGAACAGCTGTTCGACAGGCACCGCAGTTCAGATTTGACTGGTTCATCAAGTCACGCACGGCCATGGTTTGTTGCCATTCTGGCTATTTTGTAAACCTCAAACTCACTTCACTTTCTGATGATTGTGTATATGGTAAAATGTTGAATACATTCAGAATTCATATTGCTTTTGTACTGCAGCTGGAATCATAAGACTTCATTTTGTTTAGTTGTCTTTTAAAAGTAGGTGGTATACGTGAAAGCCTATGATTGCTTAGGCTGTTGTTATTGTCAGCATTGGTGGATGTTTCATTGAATTCAGTGAAACGTTGTTATTATATTTTTATGTTTCCCATTCATTACTGAGTGCATCTGTCTGTAATTACATCTGTCAAAGAAGGCAGAGGTCGTGTGACATGGTCTGTCTTTTTGTCTCTCTGTCTGTGGCTGGATAATTGAAAAAAGGAAATGAGTGAATTCTGATGAAGTTTTATGGAGGAAGGGAGGGTGGAGACCAACATTGCAGATTTTGGTGTCAGTCCGGATTCAGGGTTCCTGAATGCAGATCGTATGCACACAGCTACTGTATAAAGTCTGTGGTGGGTTCCTCCATCCTCCAATAGACAGCATTCTGAGATTGGTGACTGTCTGGAGGATAAGAGAGTTAGTTCTTACGATTTTAGGTTTTGGTCATTTTTTTGTGTTTCATATTCTATATCAGGTTTTTTTGTAAAAGTTTCCATTGCGTTATTATGTGTATGTGCATTGCCTGGAAAGGCTGTGCTCGAAATGGCCTACACAGTGTCTGGCGGGACGTTAAAGCCTACTCACACTGTGGTGGGTTCAGAGAGTTGTATTGTACCAGCACGGAATTTCTAATGTTGTTTTTGTGATTTACTCCGAGCAGACAGACACAATACAGAGTTTATTGCTGTTTGCTGTTGAGTTCTAAGCCTGTGGTACTTTGTGTATTGTACATAGGAGCTACAGCGGCGCTGTCATACCCTGATTACACTGATAGAGCGTGAGAACATGGAACTCGAGGAGAAAGAAAAAGCCGAGAGAAAACGAGCGACACCTAAATCCTCAGCAACAAAGGTGAGCTCAGTTATACCGATGTTGTTGGTAACTTTGAAATTTGCGAAACAGCAGTGCGCAAATTTTTATTTGTGTTTGTTGCAATATTAACTAAACAGATCTTATCTGATGCCAGGTGTCCCAGTGTATGGGATGTTCTATTGTTCATAGCCTGAGCTTTTCGTTTGACGTGATATATAGCAATGTGATCTGTAGTTCACTGTTTAAGTCATGTTCGAACTGTTGACTGTGACCATAAGAATTCATACAAGAAGCTTAGCTGTCGCTAGAATAGCCAACCGTACTGGTTGTCAGTGACCTTCAAGGTCATCCAAGGTCGATTTTCATTTCAACTGGAAGGGCGTATGCCACTTCCTATTAGTGATTAACCGTAACCTTGGCCTTGTCTCTCATTGTTTTCGAGATATAGCCAGTTTTCCGGTTGAAAATGCACATTTTTCCTACCCCCCCATTTATTCAACCCCCAATTTGAAAATGTTTCCTTTGCAGTAGATGGCTGAAATTTTGCACGCCTGAGTTTCACGCACATAGCTAATCATTCGTGTAAAAGGTTTACTTCTATGCTTTGCCCATTAGCCAGGGTACATCCATACAGACGGACAGACGGAGGACAACAACCATGACAATAGCTCGATCGTTATTTAAGTATGGTTGGCTAAAAACATTTATTCGGTGATATTAATGCTGATGTTTCTGTGTATATCTATAGGTTGGACAGAAGCGTAAAGCTGAGCTGACTCCGGAAGCATCAAAGAGCAAGATGAAGAAGAGATAACTCTGAGTCAGCACCGTATAACATAGCCATTAGGAACTTGACTGCGTACAACTAGTAATAAACTGCTGGCAACATGAGGACCACATGACTACTGTACAGGGTTCCCACGCCTCCTGAAAAGTCCTGGATTTTTTTTCTTGACAATTCCAGGACGTGGAAAGTCCTGGGATAATATCCTTGAAAACCGTGCATTGTTTCATAGGTTAAAATGAAAAACAGGCAGCAATAGTATATCACCCAGTTTGTGTTGACTGTTGCTTACTTAAATATAGCTTAGTTCAAAAATTTTTCTGCTTGCTTCACTTGCTTAAATACTTTTTTGTTACATTTAAGTTGATGACACACTGACCATTTATATGGCGCCAGTCATCTGGTGCCAGAAACTATGACACACTTTGCCAACAAATGATACCAGCAGAAAAAAAGAGCCAACTTGTCAATTTCGCAATTTACGCTGTTGTTCAAGATCTGTCGTAATAGCTTTTTAATGATGCATTGTACAAAAATTTGTTTTTTTTGGTAGTGTTTTACGGGTTGAAAAATACTTTTGTCACTCCACTTCATCTTTTATTTTTGTTTACAAACAAACGAGCAGTGCTATTGTCTGCTCAGACTGACCAATCACAGTTCAGCTTTCCAGCCGGTTTCCAGCACGAAATTGAACATGCTTTGGCACCAGAAAAGTGTGACAGACTGACCAGTTTCTGGTACCAGCTGACCGATACCAGAAACAGATGCCTGATGCTGGCCGGTGTGTCATCACTATTAGACATTTGTGGGCTAAGAATAGGTCTGGAAAATTTGTCATGGGGGTTCTGGAAAGTCCTGCATTTTTGTCAGTAAAAGAGTGGGAACCCTGACTGTATACCATTGTTATCTTCTTTCAGAAAGAATAAAATAAATTTATCAGAATTTGCCTTGCATGTCAAAGCATGGCCATCCTAATAGGCTCCATTGTGGGTGTTGTCCATCCTTTTGTGCCATACTGGCTTTTAACACTATAAAAAAAAGTATAGAAAAACCTAAGTTGGTGCGAACGTACCCGAGGAGAGGAATAATATGAGTTTCTAGTTGAAAAAGGTCAAAGGTCAAGCTTGTCAGACGTCAAAAAACCAAGCTTGCTAGACATCAAAAAACTCCAAATGATGTAAACGCAGCTTGCAGAATTTCCACTGAAGTTCGTGTAAGTGTTGCATGAGCAGTGGTAGGCGCCGGCGGATGGCCGCATACTCTCAGCACTGTTCCAACGTCTTTTTGTAATTAATATTTTTGTATTGCAGAACAGATAGTAGGTAGTGTGCAATGCACGGTATATGTGTTGAATGTTGGACAGTATAGCAAGATAGTATAAATTTTTGATGTGCTACAACTAGCAAATGTCAGATAACTGTTTGGTTGGGGATGGGGATAGCAGACTCGAATAAATAGCGCAGCGCTGTGCTGAAATGAAATTGGAACAGCATCTAATTTGCATTAATTCTTGCTCTGGTTGTGAACTTGTACAGTTCAAAGTTTCAATGTAGGTATGTTTTTTTATTAGAGCGTGTTTAACACCGTGTTTCAAAATTATCGACACCCCTTGTTTCAGACATGCCTAATTCGGTTTGTGGTTCATGAATTTCAACGAAATACCATACATACACTGCACTATGATAACATTGCTTATGGTCACACCATTATGACATACACAGCTTAGCGTTTGTGCTCAGTGTAATGTCAGAGTTTGCTTACATTAGAGAAATGTTCAAAACGTTGTTATTGACAAGGGGATCAAGCAGCGGCGTACTTCGAGTCAAAAGATGGATGACCACTTTGAGCAGAAACTTTAAAAAACTAGTTCAGAATGATTGTCTCCAAGAACGTTTTTAATTTTGTACAAATCTGTCAGGTATTAACAAATTTAACATTGTAACTTGTCTGTAGTCGTGTCGCTAATTTTGGAACACGGTGTACTATATAGACAGTGTTCTTAATATCATATCTGTTGACATTAGATTGCACATGACATGATGTGAGCAGTGAGCTCCAGTTGTCTGTACATTGAATCATTTGATGACCACAAATGGAGCACTAATTATTATTTTGAGCTGTGTTACTTGCTTAGTCAGAGCAGGGATGATAACGAGACCAGATTATGGCGAGAACGAAAACTGAGACCAGAAAAAAATTTTGACAACGAGAATGAAACCAACAACTATGAGAACGAGAACAGTGAAGTGGTTAAAGTTTGACATGTGTGTATAACATTTGACATAGCCGTCGGCATAAACTGATTTTATAAACCGAACTGATTAAACTTATTTGGCATGAACCATTCGTGCAATTACGCCTGGCGAAGCATTGGAATTAGCGGAATTTGAACGTATTTACTAGAATAGGTCATTAAGCCTATTTGCATTGTCGAATTTCGATGCATGAGAATGAGACCAATAACTTTTGTTATCCCTGGGTCAGAGCACAGACCTGAAAACCTTGGAGACGTAATAGCCTAAACGTTAGGAACGAAATTTTTAGAATCTTTAAACCACGTTTTTAATTTTAGAAAATAAATGAATAAAATTTATAAAAAAAACATTTCCAAACGTTGACGTTAAACGTATTGACTAAATCCATTGTCTTAGAATACATTTTTTGTATCTACTATATTTACGCCCTGTGCCATCATAATGTACGTTAGTACAAGAAGCCCAGCTGTCGATAGGATAGCCGACCGTACTGGTTGTCAGTGATTTTTTAGGTCATCCAAGGTCGATTATTTTCCTCATCTGAAAGGGCATATGCCACTTCCTATTAGTGATTAATAGTAACCTCAGCCCTGTCTCTCACCGTTTCCGAGCTATGGCCAGTTTTCCGTTGAAAAACCCACATTTTCTCTACCCCTTCCATTCAACCTCGAATATGAAAATGTTCCCCTTGAACTAGATCGCTGACATTTGCATGCCTAGTTTTACAGCACGTGGCTAATTATTCGTGTGAAAAGTTTTCCCTTACGACCTAACGCTTAGCCACAATACATCCGTTACAGACGACGACGGACGACAACTCGTACCATGAGCTCCACCGATATTTAAGTACGGTCGGCTAAAAAGTTAAGACTAAATACAATTAATGTCATTTTGTCATTAGGCCTAACACTAGCATAGCATGGGACAGATTATTCCTACTGCCGCAATTTTGATTCGATTTTGATGAAGTTTTGCACAGTGATTCGGGGCCCGAAAAGTAAGATTGAGTTTGGGATAAAAATACTCCTTCCCCTACTTTACCCCCAATTTTTAAAAATTTGCATTACGGCGTATGGGGAGTTTAAAGCAGTATAACTCGGTCCCCGTAAAAGATAATTGCGTGCTGTGTTTACCTACCCCCTATTTTCGGGGTCGGGCAATCCGACGGTGTCGTCATTTAAATGTTCCCCCTGCCGACTCCTGTTGCCATGGCAACGAATTTTAGGATAAAGTTGACTACAACTCTATCCCTGTGAAAGATAATTGCTCCCTGTTTACACATCCCCCCTATTTTCTGGCCCGCACTACCGATGGTGTATTGGCCGCTAATATTGGGCCAATATTGGCAACCGATATTGACCAATATTGCATGCAATATTGGACCAACATCGCGCCAATATTGCTTGCTACAAGGGTCACCAGTGATCAGTCTAGGCCGGCTACGCCCGAGCATAACAGATGCTGTTGTTTAGGCTATAATTCTTCAAGGCCTACGGGCGCATTCCGTAAAAATGTTCTTCAATGCCTACTGAATTTTTTTGGCGATCGAGACGCTTTAAGTTGACTGTTGAAGGCAGTGGATCGGAAGTCGGATCGCAGTGTGGTCCTAATGTATGCAATGGGGTCAGGTCGCGTGATACGCGCCTACGGATCGGATCAATAATAGGCCCCTATTGCTCGGACGACACACAGACTGCATGGACTCGCCGCCAAGACTTCAGCACTGCAGGCTTTCCATTCAGAACTTCAGTACACTAGCTACAGCGTGCGATCACTGCGATGTCACGAACAGATGCCGACAAATGAAACGGTTTGTATCTGACGTTGTGCATAATTTTATCGTTTAATCTTTTTTCGTTTATCTTTCTGGAGAATTTCGCTTTGTCGAGTTCAGCGTCAAAGAGGCGATATAGCATATAGCAAGTGAATGCCGTTCTATGATCGAACTTGTATCCGCATCGCCGAAAAAATAATCTGCAACATGAGGGAACGATTAGGCTGTTTTGTGAGGTTCCGTCCACCCTGATGTATTTCGGCACGCTGCAACTGCAATGAGCGCTACTCGTACACGTACGCTCTACACAATATTATTAGGCCTACCTGGAAGCAATGCTTCATCTCACATTCTGGCCCAGAACCCTATTTATTAACACTTTCACATACTCCCTCGCTAGTGGCTATGGGGTGGACCCCTAACCTAGACCGATTTTTTTGGAAATGTCGCTTCGCTAAGTAAAATTTTCGGCAGCCGGCTAGACGAATATTTTTTTCGACGGCGGCGGTTCCAAAAAAAATTCGGCAGTTGCGCGGCGGCTAGTCGAAAATTGCACTGCCAGCTATAGTCAGGTGCATTTAATGACCATGAGTAATAACTTGAAATTGAATGAATAGTCTGCAAATGCTTAATTAAGCCGTAAATAGTTAACTGTGCAAGAAATAATTTATTTATTGTTAATTATGTGAACACAAATGGTTTATAATTCATAGGATATGGCTATAATGCATATACACACGAGTGTTCAGATTTAATGCCACCACGCAGAGTCTAGACGTGAATGAAGCACCAACTCAAAAAACTTCAAATCCACACACACACATCGTTGTTACAACTTGTAGGCTAGTTAGCCATTAGTTGCATGACTTTTAGGTTTGGTGGCGTGACGTAGCGGTAACGGGTTGTGTCCGATCAACGAAGTTGCTCTACGCCGAGCCGGGTTAGTACTGCGATGGGTGATATGCCTTCGGGCAGGTAAATCATCTCGGAATGTAACCATACACGATTCTGCTACATAACAGGCTTATTATAGGACTCATCTATAGACACTACGTAGTCACAGTCTATTGTAACAAACCGATGGACGATTGTTTGCCATTTGATACAAGTTCGCTAGTGCTGAGCATGCACTCGACAAGCACTGATGACGAGCTTTTGACTAAGTAAGCTAGCTACACTTGAGCGATTTTGCTCAGAATGGAAAATGACTTTTCCTGAATTAGCCAGTGTTCTAAATTTTTTTTATCTAACTCTTCTGGGATAAGTGAATTCAGACAGTGGTCAAGATGAAACGACGTCGCTGCAATGCACGCAGACAGTTATAAACGTTTGCGTTACGTCAATTTCGCAAAATTCGGCTAGCCGAATTTTATTTCCGGCGGTTACGCGTAAAATCTTATATCAGCTAAGCCGGCTTAGCCATAACCTTTTTTGGCGGCGGCGACTAACAGAATTTTTTTTCGGCGACGGCGGCGGCTTAGGAGTCTAGCATGGGGCACCTATGCACATTGCTGTTGGCTTTTTGTCTCCACTTGCATTTTTGGACCTAAACAAAATTACCTCTAATTGCTTACGATAAATGATAGGCCTATAGCAATCACACTGGCCAATCAGGAAGCTTTATCAGTGATCGAGTAAAATCTCGATCGTAAGCACAGCAACCCCAGCTTTGGTTAGAACCACAGATGTAAAA
>Ga0209671_1007755_pt1 | contig 11177 bp, 5 predicted proteins | sample WorMetHERISLAND2_2_FD_187401 | JGI IMG/M metagenome (GOLD analysis project Ga0209671, IMG submission 187401) | Marine gutless worms symbiont microbial communities from Max Planck institute for Marine Microbiology, Germany - Olavius geniculatus... | ecosystem: Host-associated > Annelida >...
CACGGAGAGGCCCATAAGCCCCGCCCACTGACCAGGCTACAGGCCAAAACAGTGGGCGGGGCTTATAGGCCTCTCCGTGTGCCTAAATATAATCTACTGGGTACTGATATCACTTACGACAAGTGCACGTACGGAAATGATAGGCACAGATTGACATGGGCTATTACTACAATTTCGCGAGCATTAACTCCATCGGAATTTATACTTTCGTTATAAACAGCAGCGTATTTCCGCCACACTGACCTTGACCAAAATCAATGCAGAGCCTACGCGCATATGCCTATATATAGTCACGCACTACCGTGTACAACGACTTTAAAACTTCTATCTTTGACGAATACGTACAGTAGATTGCCTGCTAGTTCCTGTTGCCTTTCCTTTAGAAGAGGTCCTGGACATATTTTTAACAACACAAAGAAACCCAGCTGTCGCCAGAATAGCCGACCTTACCGGTTTCAATGACCTTGAAGGTCATCCAATGTCAATGATTTCTATCCTATCTGATAGGGCGTGTGGCACTTTCTATTAGTGATTAATAGTAACTTTGACCGTATTTCTCCCCTTTTCCGAGATATGACTAGTATTCCATTGAATTTGTCATCTTCTCCATTTAACCCCCAATTTGAAAATGTTCTCCTGGTACTACATCGCTGAATTTTTGCATGCCTAGGTTTATGGCACATGGCTAATTATTCGTGTAAAAGTTTTTCCTTGCGACCTGACGCTAAGTCACAATACATCCGTTACAGACGACGACGGACAGACAGACGGAGGACAACTCGTACCAATAGCTTGATCGTTACTTAAGTACGCTCGGCTAAAAAAACGATGATAACATTCTAACGACCCTGTTGCATTTGATCGTGTGGCTGAAAGCTAGGTCAATCGTGGTTACACGCAAAACAAAGCAACAACAGTCGCACAAATGTTTTTGCACAAATGTTTTATGCTAATACACTTGCACAACTAGCTTATTTAAAGACACGTTTAACTTTAGCATGCTTGCACATGCGGCTTTAAGATAGAAGGTGCACATTATCATTACATGTGAACTGAAACTTTATCACATCTGTTTTAGGGCCGTGCAAATAGGCTTGCTTTCCTGCACTAGATGGCGGACGCTAAAATCTTCAAAATAGCAAATCTCGTTCTATCTCGCTTCGTTTCGTAGATTTGTTTTCTGCTGTGTTTAGTCCCAACTCCATTACACCGACTTTCTCCGTGACATCCCCGGGGGAAAGTGTCAGGGATGTCTCGAGCTTGTCACGGGAAAGTAGTGGACGTGGACCATGAAACGGGAATAAAGTTTCGGGGATTCAAACCTTCGCGACATGTCGAGATCGTTTGGAAAAGCTCGTGACAAGTCCACGTCAACCCCGTTAGTGTCGTTCTAATAGAACTTGGGAACGAGCACGACAAGACTTTAGCACATCGCGCACTTGTCACATGAAAAAATAACAAAGTCGCGCTTCTCATGTCCTGTCAGGGGGGGGGGACGACACGGGAAATCGGCGACGCATCATTGTTGACTTCCCCGTGTCTTTTTGTCGCCGGTTCCGACATCGGCAGTCACATCATGTCACTGGTTTATCGCGGGCGTCACGAGAAACTCGGCGTAATAGAATTTGGGCTTACATTGGTTTGGTTTTTACGAACTGATTTTGCACACTCGATCGCCCAGACTATTCGATGCGAAATGGAGGGACGTTTTGCTCGAGCTAGAACGAAGGGTCAGTGCCGATTATCCGAATAATTAGAACCCAGCCCATATGACGACAGTACTTTGAAGTCACAGACGACCAAAGTACCAGGGCAGACGGACGGACAACTGAACGATAACAACGATAGCAACGATAGCAATATGCGCGGCTAACGTGCATCACGCGTGGTAACGAAAACGATGTGCTGTGAGTTTTTTTCTGTTACACCGGGAAAATGGAAGTCGCTACGTAGTACGTACGTCTAGCATGGTACTTGAGATCGACGTGCTGAACTTCCGCTAACGCTAACTGAGCACGTAGGCTAATCATAGCATCATTTACATTCACAATTAAGCGCGTGATTTATGTTCATCATTTAACGACGCACATTCATGACAAACAGCTCGTAAGAGCCTCTTGTAGGCCTACACACTATAGGATACTACAGTTGCACAAAGCGCCTCGGTAAACCGCATAATGAAATTTTTATCGTTTTCAAAACACTGACATTCGCATAAACTATCCAATAGTTTTGGTTGCCGTTAACAACAACAACGACGCCAAAAAGTTTTGAACGGATTTCGTGAAAAGTTTTATGCAAAGAGGTGGTTTTATGCAACACAATGAAGGTAAATGAGCTGTATGTTACATAAATCGACCGTGTTCGTTATAGCTGCACGATAGGCGATAACTTATGAGCACTGTTGGTAGCAGTACTGGCAAAAAGTATTGCAGTAGCAATAGCAAGCCAATACTTAGTGGGAAAAGTATTGCAGTACTGATTGCAATACTTTTGTCCAAGTCGGTAATGCAATACTATTGCAATATTTTTTGCAATACTCCGCTGTTTGCTTTCCCCAAATAAATCTTGACTTTGCCGTTGTGTACAACTTTTTCGAAATTTTGGATTGACTAAAAACTATGCGATAATGTGGTCAACCCAGAATTTAAACAAGTGGTGTTGGCATGTTATTTTTGTTTAGTTTTTTACACAATAAAACAAAAAAAATGAAAAGATTCTTTGTGTAATTAAACAGCATTCTTGTGATTCGGAGTGTACTCTACACTGTGAGGCATAAAAACATGCCAATTTTAAAAATCATCTCTTAAAGAAAAGTGATCCAATTTTAATAAGTTTTGGTACGAATATTCCTGATACAACTGGCCATCAAATGATTGTTTAGTTTCCCACCTCACACATTGTCTGTTTTTGCACTGCCTGGGAAAAACGAACAAAATATTGCATTTTTAACCACTTTGGTATTATTGCTTCATCAAAACAATACGCAAAACACACATTTTGTTTATATTTTTATTGTTTTAGTTGATAGTTTATTTAATTGTCCGTTTTTAACTGCCTACAAGAATGTTTGAAATGTTGGCCCACAGACATCGGCTCAGCTGGAGACACTTTCTCCATTCATTCATAGCAGCATTGATAACGTTCTGCACCTGAGTGACTAATCTAGACTTCACCAGTCGCTTCTTGAATTCATCAATATTTTTGAATGCTAAATCTATTTAATAGATGTGCTGCTGCACAACAGTCAAACCTTGTAATTGATTGGCTGTTGGTGGCCACATATCTGGAAAGATGAAATTCAGTTTTTTTGTTGATTTTAATGTATATTTTGTCTGTTCTGTTTTCCCAGGTAGCGCAGAAGCAGACGTTGGGTGAGGTTGGAAACTGAATGGCCACTTGATGGCCAGTTGTGTCAGAAATATGTGTACCAAAAATTATTAAAATTGGATAACCTTTCTTCAAATTATTGTAAAAAAATTGGTATGTTTTTATGCCTCACAGTGTACATCAAAAAGTATTGCCTCCAAGTATTGAAATATTTTAGCTCTAAAAGTATTACAATACCACATGCAATACTAAACTTGGAACCAGTATTGCAATACCTGCTGCAATATTAAAAAGTATTGCAATAATTATTGCAATAATTGCAATACTGCAATATTAACAACCCTGCTTATGAGTGACTTTTGTGTGTTAAGTGAATGATTTCAGATTGTTTAAAGAGCATGTTTTGTACAGAAACCACTCCATCACAGCACATTTTATTGCCAGCTACATGTATCACAATTTTAATAAAGTTTGCTAGATAATGATTTTTTTGGTATTTTGGTTTGTATTAAGTTGAACGATGTCAATTGCACTGATACATTTTGTTTCATGGTATTTTGTAGAAATTGTTCTCTGTGGAGCACACTGGTTCTATTTCATTTTGTTGGCAGAAATTACAGGGGAAGTATTTGGCCATTACTGGGTATGAATGAGTACATTCATACTCATTTATGTTGTTGTTTGCAAAATGCAAATTTTTGTTTTGAAACTTATTAATGCTTTATTGCGAAGTGATATCTTTGCAACTACAACAGAGCTGAAGCTCATACTCAGCATGTTTTTTTCTGATACATTCAAGCTACTAATGACAGATGTCAAATTTTTGGAGCATGAAAAATTTACTTTCCAAAGTGTGTTCTTTAGAGTGTAGACATCATCAAAATGAATTTGCTGGCTATGCTGAGCACAGATCTGCTGGGAGGCACTTTCTTATTATCTCCATAATAGATTGTTCAGGGATAAGGAATTGGACAGAGAGGGATTACATGTAGGCCCTTGTTCTATACTGTACATGCTGACATTAGGCTTACATGCTACACATTCTTGACAACTTCCCACACAAAATACTGGTGAAATTTGGTTGAAATAATTGTAGATATATGAAAGCGATGAGTTGACATTTACAGTTTGTTGTCATATCCTGTCAGCATCTCATAGACTTCAATCACTCAATATATTTTTTCTGTCACATGTATATTACTGTTATTGTGAATTTATTTTATTACAAAAACATTTTTATGAAGATTACTTATTTATCTTTTTTATTTTAACTTGATGTTGTTTTGTCTGAAACAGGGCAGATAGGCCTAACATTGTCTACGTTTATGATCGACATGGTCAACAGATTCAAGATATCCAACTGCTCGGGTAAGAATAAACCACAAATATGTCGAGCAAATTTTACTTCTTTACGTGTCACCTATCACAAATAGTTGTATTAACTTTTAGTAGGGATGTGGTCTCGGTCTCAACATCTCAATCCTGAAACCATCTTGAGATGATGTACTAACAACTCCTCTGGCTAAATTGCTCTATGCCTCCCCCTCTTGGTGGGGCTTTGCTAATGCCAGCGAGAAGAATAGACTAGAGGCTTTCTTAAGGCGAGCTGGCAAATCAGGCTATTATACCAATGATTCCTTGCCCACTGTTGCTGCACTCTGTGAGCAGATCGATGAACAGCTGTTTTGCTCTATCAAATACAAACCTACTCATCCTCTTCGATCACTCTTACCTCCTGAGCACAGTACACCCTATTGCACACGTCCGTGACTGCATAACTACAAACTTCTTTCCAAAATAAATAGTATTGATGAGTGCAATTTTATCTATCATGTATTGTACAAAGACTGTTTTAGTTGTTTTTTTAGCATGTCAGTATGTTTTGCATTGTGTTTACAGCGGTTTGTCTGTTAATTGCTTTAATAAAGACTATCATCATCACTAACATATTGTCTTGGACAGACAGTTCAATGTCTTGGTTTCAGAACTGTGTGTTTTGGGTCTTGTCTTGGTCTCGGCCCAAAAGGTCTTTGCTGCAGCATCTCATCTTGGGTCTCAGGCCATTTTTGTCTTATTTTGTGCAGGTGCACGTTGTGCATAGCTTTAGTTCTCCAATACAAATCAGTATGTCTTTTGCTTCTGAGCTGCAATCATCAGCTAAATTCCTCACAATGAACTCACTGTGCATAATTATTTTTTGCTTATTTAGACAGTGCAAATGTTATTAGTTGTTTGATGATGGTGTGTGGCAGTTTGTGCACTGGCTTTGGTTGGGAACTCGATGGCAGCACATTCTGTGCTATCAGTGACAAGTCGAGCATTGTATTTCTGTGGGATGTGAACACAAAGAAATTTATCTCAGTTGACAGTGGCTTTAGGTGATCATTGTGATGTGCAGTCTGTTGATTTGATTATTGCATATTAACTACAGAAAATAATGTCAGCGGAGCTGAGACTTTGTGAAGTCAAACTGCGTTATTTGGGTGACTGGGTGGGTGTAATTACTTATAGATGCAGTTTTGTCAAATGATATCTCTGCAGCTACATCAGAGCTAAGTTTACACTTTACTTAAACCAGTTGTCCTGTTCGGGCGTAAACAGGCTAAATATTGTCAGGATGCCTAAAAAACAAAATCCAGCATGACAGAGTTTTAAAAGCTAAAGCAAACTTTATTAATGCTAACGACTAGCAAAACAAGCAAACGATGATTCGAACGGTCCAGGGAAAGAGATAGACAGAAAGACAGACGGACAGACGGAAAAAACGACAATATGCTAAAGTCCCACAACAGAGTCCCACATCTCGACTCGCCGCCTCGACTCCTAGCTAAACTACTCTAACTTTACTCTCCCATTTTTGGGGACGCTAGGCATGAATGGGTTAATAGGAATATGTGACAGAAAGTCTGTAGTACAGTGACAGGCAGAAAGATTGGCAGTGAAGGGCAATGCTAAATTTCTCTGATAATGGGATGAAAGATTGCATTTTGCTTTTAAAATTGTTTCAACAATATGTTTGCATGGCAGAATTATTATAGGCATTTAATTTTTAATGTAGATGATTACAGATGCAGTGTACACTGTACAGGTTATGGATGGTTGAGATTATGAGGTTATGGTAATAATTAAGCTTGAATGTATTACAGAGATGTGCTGTCATTCGTTGTCTGGGCTCCAGTTGTGCCTCTGCTTGCTGTGGGAACAGTGAAAGGAAATCTGCTCATCTACGATCGCTATTCTACACAGTAAATGTGTACATGCTGTGTTTTAACTGTTCAGATATGTACTTTGCTGGTTGTATAAACGTGCTAATGTGAATTAATTACAATAACTACCGTAGAGAGCTTACTTTAAACCAGATCAATTGAAGTGTCAAAATTTAACATAAGATAAAGAGTTATTAGTAGTTTGCAGTGAGGTACAGGAGTGTGGGGTGGTCAAAACATATCTGAGTATTTTTACGCCCCCAAATTGACCTACCCAATTTTTTTGCCCATTTTGACCAAATTTTCCAAAAATTGTCATTAATTCAAGGGATATCCCAAAAAATTCTACGTGTGCATGTGGACCAATGTTTTGGGTCTTTACCACATTCAATCAAGATACCTACCCTACCGCCTCCACACCCTTAAATTTTGAGGGGTTAAAATTTTGGTCATGTTTTTACTTGTTGCTCAATAACATTCAAACCCGTTTTTTGAGATACGTGAAAGATCGATATTTTAACACGTAAGAGAGTATTTATAGCCCTTTTCAACAACGTACAGATTTATGGGGTAGTTAAATACTTTATGGGGTAGTTAAATACATTAGGGGTTCTGAGCCCCTCAAGTGACCCACTTTAGGTGATATTTTGGATTTCAACAATTTGGCGCCATCTGGTGAACTCAGTTATAAACATAGGGCCCCGACGTCGATGCCAGACGATAGACCAGGCCAAGATAAACAATGTTTGTCCCAGACACTTTTTCTAGGGATCACCGTTTAGGGGCTAGAGCCAAAAACCCTCTTTTTGACCAGTTTGTCATGAGAATAAATGAAGTTCAGTCATGCGACTTTGATAGCTAAAAAATTTGCAACAAATAATTATGTCTCACACGATTTGTTTTGATGTGGTATGTCTAGAAAATGTGCTTCTACGCCACTCATTTTCTGGACCCCAACCACCTGTCAGGGCAGCCGATTTTAGAACAAAATTTCTACTTTGGCGCCACTTAGCGACTTTAGTTACAATGCCGTCGAAACCATTTTCTGCATTTTTATACACAGTGGCTCAGTGAAGAAAACTACCAAGTTTCAGCTTTGTACCTAATTCTGGTCAAACTTAGCGTGCAGTTCAAAATGGCGAAAAGTCCAATTTGCCCAGCCATTGCACAGTCTTAGATCTTCGCCGGCATGCAGCTGAAGTTTGACTGGACCGATCTTCATGAATTTTTCACACGATATTCTGTTGCTGATTCCCCCTATGCAGTTTAAGTAACACCCAACCCCTACCTAGAAATTTTTTGGGGGTAAAATTTTGATTTTTTGACTTTGCCATTTCTAGCTACCTCACATCGAAACTTAGCACTGATGTCTTTTACCTGCTTTCTGTTTTAGGTCAGCGTTACCCTCTCGACTCCGAACACGCTGAGTGTCACACAGTTTTTATTTTAAATTGACATTTTAACATTAGTTTCACATGGTGTATACTCTGTCCCAACAAAAACAAAACATGGCCCCAAAACCAATAGCTATAACTCAAAAAATGTATCAGTTATGTAGCTGAAATTTTGGACGTGATAACTGTAAATTAAGTCAACAAGAATGACATATCGCCTTGGAAAAAAACAAACACGTGATAGCATCCACTATTCAAACGTCAGAAGTATGTCACTGGACACCTGTACTTTACAAGACAGCAGTGATAAACTGCAAGCCTGTCGTATTTTGCAAATTTTCAAGTGCAAAAACACTTAGAATTTTCTTATTGAACTTTGCAGTTTTTCGCTTGCGAGCGAGATTTATACCTATGAGGGAGCATGAAAATGGTTGGCGAGGCGAGTCACTTCCTTCCGGGTCTAGTGTATGCAGACAAGTGTCGGTGCTGGGCAAGCACACACGGAGCATCACGTGCGGTGCGTGGAACAGACAGAATCTACTGGTGCTTGGTAGTGAGGATCACTGTCTGACAGTGTCAAACAGTGACGGCGACACACTACACCAGGTGTCACTGCGCGGCAGTCCAAGCAACGTCCAGTTCTCTGACTTGAAGTCCGACCAACGACGCAACACCACTGACAACTCGGACAGCTCTCAGTATATGGTCTTTCTGGTGTCTCGACATTACTCGCCCTAGGACAGAACCCCCCTCTGCCATGAGGGTAAAATGGAGCCCTCCCCTAGGACACAACTCCCTAGGACGTAACCCCCTTGTATCGTGGGGGTAGGACATACCCCTCCCTAAGACACAATTTACTAGAACAAACCTTCCGCCCCCGCTTATTGTCACATTCTTTGTTTATTATTTGAGTCACTTCTGGTCACATTGCTCTTACTGCCTGTAATAAATAAAAATTACATTTATCCATGTCTGTGATTAATTTATACGTTGCCACCATTCAGCTTGTGATGTACGTTCTGTAAATGTTTTTTTTCAGGTGAGTGTTATGGTGGATAAGAAGGTTCTAATGCTTTACATGCTGTACGACATGGAGAACCCGGTTTCACTGACTTTCCGTGAGGAATACGGTCAAATTGTTGCATATCAGTGGTCAGTGGCCTGTTTTCTCACTGGATCGTAAACTAACAGGAAAACGTAGAAACGTAAGTTCTAGGAATGTTCTTTTTGAAATGTAAAACGTCTGGTAACAGAGTGCATTTTTTGTTTAACATATTACACTTGTAACTGTTGTGATTATGATAAAATAGGATATAAATTTACACTTCAAACCTGAAAGATTAAGTCTGGCAGGTAAGGAGGTTGAGCGGTATAGAGAAGTTTGAAGGTGAGATGGAGAATATTATGTTTGATATATCCATTTATTTTAGGCGAGTGATTTAAGAATAGAAGTGGTATGAGTAAATTTAGGAGCTGGTGAGTTACAATGCAAGTCTGCATGCATCCTGCAATCTTTTCTGCAATCTTTCCTAGTGGGGTCTCAGCATAATCCAGCCAAGTACAGCATAGCACTGAATAATTCTGCATTGAGAAGTTTGTGTGTAGCAATAACTGTGCGGGTATGGCGACGGCTACATCACGATTGGATTTTCACGCGGCTTTTTCATTGTCATCTCGACACATATGGAAGAAATTGGAAATGTACGTTTTTATGCGCGACAGCAGGTACTGCTACAGCGCATCTTAGCCGTCGCAATTCTGTCCGTCCATCGGTCTCTCTGTCTGTTTGTCCGTCCGTCCATCACACGGGTGGATCAGTCAAAGACGGTGCAAGCTAGGATTACCAAATTTCCACCGTCGGCTACATGGAAGACTTTAGTTTCAGGAACCGTAAAGCTTTTCCATAAAGTCGAAAGGGTTATCCCTAGTGAAGGCGCCAAATGAGAGGGTGTAGGAAAGTTTTGCGATTTTGAGCCAATAAGTCGATCTCAATAACGGTGCGAGATAGGGCCTAGGTTACTATTAATCACTAATAAGAAGTCATACACTGCCTCTCAATTGCCACTGAATTCAATGACCTTGGATGACCTTTAATGCCAAAATAAGGGTTTTTATGGATTTTTTGGCGATTTCGGGCTGTGACACAACTCTATAGCATTCGCAAGGTGTCGCCATGCAACTAACTCGTTATGCAATGCAGATGGAGGTTTTGATATTTGTATATTAACTTAGCGTGAACACTCCAGTAGGCAGTGGGCCTTCATACATGCACTGCTATTGCGCGTTCCCTTTGCCTTAGCTAAGCTTTCTTGTAGCCTTTGTTTTTGCTTTGCTCTCTCTGACTTATGAGTGCTATTATAAACTAGATTACTGTTATTATTATTATACTAGCCTGAACTCTGTATTTCTAGCTTTTGGAGACTTTCTGCAGTGACGTCATTATATCTCTCATTTTAGTAGTTCAACTTAGTTCATGTTAACTTTGTGTTGTAGCAAAATGTTGATTTTTAAAAACTTTTTTATCTGTCTCTGGTTGATACATTTAAAGTCGTCTTATTTCCAATTGAAGTTTGTTGATTTTCAGTCACGCCAAACATTAGCTATGGACACTGCACTGAGCTGTTTGATGATGTTTAGGAGATATTTCAGTTGAGGGATCATAAAGACAGTCTCAGCTCTATTGATATCTCATCATCTGCTGGGAAAATGGCATGTGCTGGTGATAACAGGTCTTTCTTTGACAACAGTTTAGTCATTGTAGTCTGAATTTATGTAATGTGCACAAGTTGTTTGTGTTGTGTACCTATAGCAAGGTGTACTTTTTTTTATTTCTGCGTGGTCTCTGGAGTCATTTTAGTCCGATTTTTTTAGACAGTGTATGTATTGCAGTGATTGGCTATAGGCCTATTGCTTGACGTTTATTAAGTTAATGACTTACAAATGCTTCGGTCAGTCGTGTATTTTCAATCCATAAACCTGCTTTATAATGCTGACAAGTGACAATGGCTGCAGTTTATTTGTCATGATTTTACTACTATTTTTACTAATTAGCAATGTTACTGGATGTCAAAAACTTTCACAAAATGATGCTGTTTCAGTGAGTACTCACTGCACACCAGAGGGCAGTGAGTGTTTGTCGAGTAACTAGCTGGATAGCCGCATGCCATGTCACCACAAGGCCTGGTGACTACAGGTGCATATGATTTAGATTTGGATCTGGATCTGGCTGGATATCTGATGTCTTTGT
>Ga0209671_1007756_pt1 | contig 11177 bp, 9 predicted proteins | sample WorMetHERISLAND2_2_FD_187401 | JGI IMG/M metagenome (GOLD analysis project Ga0209671, IMG submission 187401) | Marine gutless worms symbiont microbial communities from Max Planck institute for Marine Microbiology, Germany - Olavius geniculatus... | ecosystem: Host-associated > Annelida >...
GTATTAAATTAAATTATTTTATGTATGTGTGTTAATTTTTTCAACATGCGTTAACTTTTTTAACGTGCATTAATTTATTAATGCATTAACGCGTTAATTTGACAGCTCTAACCAGAATGGATTCCCAGCTGGTGCATTAGAGCTCTGCACGGGCCGGGCCGGGCCGGGCTTGAAAATTTCTTCTAGAAAACGGGCCGGGCCGGGTCAAGTAGTTACCGGGCCGGGCCGGGCCGGTTTGCATAGGCCCGTAAAAATTACAATTTGTCAGATTCGCAGTTAATGGCGCCATGGACATCTGGACTCTGGTCCATTAGTCTAGGTCGGCACTCGTCAGGGGAGGCAGAATGACGCTCTCTATTCCACGGTGGGCTGTTTCGTGGGCTCCTACTCCTCTCCTTCTACTGATAGCGGCGCGGCGGGGGATCACTTCGGAGTGGCAGTAGCAAAGCAGGAGACCAACCTTTGCCGAGCAGTATCAGATTACGCTGGAATGACGGCTTTTGCGGCGTTTGCCCTTGGGCCCTACCAGAGAGTAGTGACTCAGTTGTGCGACGTGCATAGTGCGTACAGTTAGAAAGTTGTGTTAGCTAGCGAACTTGAAAATGTCTGATAGTATTTCAGTGGAAGAAGTAAAGAGTAACATTCACGACAGATTGTACAAAACTTTTGAGCGCGATGCCAGAAAAAACGATTTATGGACAAAATTTTAGGGGGATAGAACAGGCTGCTAAGAGCAGAGGTGTGGGCTCAGCTGAAGAGCAGACGAATACCACTGATAACTGCGCCAACGGCAACGTCAGTGACATTCCGTATGTGCAGTGCAAAAAATGTTCCATAAGTGCTGTCTTACAACGCGGCAAAAGGAGGAACGTCTCACTTGCTTCGTCATGCTGATAAAATGCCAGTCAGCCACATTATCCTCAACGTTGCAGATCGAAAAATTTTTCAAGTCGACAACTATACCGCTCACTGTGAAACAAGACAAAACGTTAAAATGCGCTGAGTTTGCCTGTCGTGATTTGCGGCCATTCCGGACTGTAGCTGGAGATGGGTTTATGAGCTTGGTGCAAGCGTTGATATCACTGGGACTTAAATATGGTCAAGTGGCTGCAAAAGATGTTCTTCCTCATCCAACTACAGTGTCTAGGAAAATAGCAGATGTTGCGGAGAAAGTCAGGCAGGACGAGGTTACTCCAGAAGTTCGGAATTGTTTAAATAGGTGGGGCGGAGACATAACGACAGATATGTGGATAGAAAGTTACAAGCAAGTCAGCTACATGGCTGTGACGGTGCACTACATCACAGATAAGTGGAAGCTTGTGGAAAGGGTTATTGCCACTAAAGAATTCGACCCAGATATGCGACACCCGGTCTAAACATTAAACAGGTTGTCTGCAATATTCTGGCTGAATTCGGAATCGAAGAATCCAAAGCCGTATTCGCAACCGACCGAGGAGCAAACGTTCTAGCGGCAGTGAAGGAGTGGAAGCATGTTTCATGCAGTGATCACATGCTAAATACAGTCCTGACAACTTTATTCGACAGATTGGAGGAATGTCCGCGCATAAAGGCCCTACTTGCTAGTTCGAAAGAGCTAGTGAGATATTTCAAGAAGGCTGGTTTGATGCGACATCTGAACACCGGCCTAAAGCAAGAAGTTGCGACAAGATGTTTTATTTGTTGGAGTCTGTGCTCAGCAACTATACTGAAGTTCTTCACATCCTGACTACACGAGGTGAAGGTTATAGAATGGCTGCGGGGGACAAACCATTGCTAGAAACGATTGTGCCATTCCTGCAAGTTTTCAAAGTGGCTTCCCTGGAGTTGGAGACCACAGCGAAGCCGGCTTTGCACTTGCCGCTGCCATGGTTTTACAAGATCCATCCTGCAGCACTGCACACCAGACAGCTTCACTGATGCCGAAATGATGCAAACGCTAGTGAAGAAGGCATCTGAGTTGCTGAACAGCAAGTTCCATCTTGAGCCATTGCATCACGTAGCCACGGCGCTGAATCCGAAAATAAAAACTCCAAAGATGTTACCGGAGAATGAACGAGCGACCGTCTATGATACTTTGATGTGCATGCTGGACAATATACCAGCAAGTAAGAATTTTTTGGTCTTAAATTCTTAAGTTAGTGATGGGCACACATAATTAATAAGTTGCCAACTTTGACGTTTACCTATAGGCGTAATTGAAAAGTTTAGGCCTAACTAAAAATAGCTTTTAAGCACGTTACTCGTTAACTTCTACCTACGTTTTTGTTGCAGTTTGCTCAGTTACTAGGCTTACGTGTTTGATACAGTATCAAATTGCTACCAAGCAAGTAGGCCTAATTGTTAATAATAAATTGTTGTCTGATAGTGTAGCGCTGGCTGGCTCAGCAGGTGCCGTCACTGCAGCGACATGACGGCTACGGTTAAACACAAGACAGTGTGAGTGATCTGGCTACGCCAGTGAATCTGATATGAGACAATTCACTGATCATAAATGGATCAGATTACACGTACAGGCCCTCCATTGGTATCTAATTGCCCTCCCCCACTCGCCTACTCACTCAGTCACTGCTTCCCCGTGCTAGCCGGGTGGTCCATTATACAGTCCGTTGTATGCTGAGCATTTGCTGGCCTGCGGACAGCGGACCATATAATGTGGTTTTACTGCACTTATATCGATAAAATTAACAACAATGAAAGGGATAATTTGGGACCGGTGTTCAGAGGAATGCCCATTTTATAATGCATAAATGTGCTTAATACAGTGACGGAGGAATCAGACGAGGTAGCCGCAGCGGACGTTGACAGCGAGGCAGCATCAGCACCTGCTGCGAAGAAACAACGAATTGACGTTTGTGAATGATTTCCTCAGCCAGCATTGCTCCACATCCACGCCAAATTACAGCAAGATGTATAATGCAAGATTTGTGACTAGTGTGCATTCGTCGGGGCCAGTAGATCAGTTTGTGTTCGTGCGGGGCAACTGCAGTGCAAAGATGAAGAAATCTGTGACATACATGGCTGACGTTAAATTATCTACTGCTGCAAATATTGTCGAGTGGCGTTGGTCCAGCTGCACACTGCAAACATGTCTGTGCCATACTGTTTGCTGTGCATGACTTAACTGTAAACAAAAACTTGAAGTTAAAGCTAACATGTACCCAGAAACTCCAGTCTTTCCACAAGGCCAAGCAGTACCATGGATCACCTTTGAAAGCTAGCAAATTTGCCACAGTTACCTCTTCTAGTACATCTGGCACAAGAACTGTGTTTGATCCACGTCCCGATTCAAAGCCTACGCCTCAAAGTTACCAAGCATTTGTTCAAAATATGACCATAAATTTCAAAGCAAATCACTCAAGAGTCAATACCACTCACACAGTGTTACCCCCCCCCAGCTAATGTCTATGCACTGGAGGCTGACCATGATTATTGCACACAGCAGTCGTCGGACATATTTCTGTCTGACATTGGTGTGACATCCATTAGTGAGGAACTCGCTGCAGACATTGAACTTAAGACACGAGGTCAGCACGAAAATGCGAAGTGGCTTACAGAGCGTTGTGTCCGCTTACATTCGAGCTCATACAAACACATCTGTAAGGCACAAGACAAAGGAAAACTTGCTAAGGAACTGACCCACTACCGTAAAGTTGATGCTGCTGCTCTAAGGCATGGCAGGCAGTATGAAGATACTGCAATCAGAGAATTTGAAAAGCTGACAGGCCTTGCTGTTGAACGATCGGGTATAATTGTGTCACCAGAACGCCCTTATATGGCATGCTCTCCTGACGGCATTGTTAGTGATGATTTCATACTAGAAGTGAAATGCCCATTTTCTGCTAGGTACTCTAAAATCACGCCAGAAACTGTCACCTATCTCAAACTGGATGATCAGACTGGCCGTTTGGCTCTTTCTTGTGACCATGAATATTATTACCAGGTACAAGGCCAATTGTATGTCACTGGCAGGAGGGCATGGTGCTTTGCAGTGTGTACTTTCCATGATTTTGTTGTTGTGGATGTGCCTAAAAATGACGACTTCATTACTCAGATTACTAGTCAATTGGATGATTTTTTGTGTTGACCATTTTAAGCCAGCGATACTGCATAAGTACTACTATAGATGTTGGTAACTAGCAGTGACTGCTGTTACATGCGGTGTATTGTATGCTGTTGCTGTGGTATTTTCTGTATTTGGTTTGCCTAGTCAAGTAATGTGTAGAGTTGACAATCAGCCATGACGATGTACGAGCAGTATTTTTCATTATAAGTTAGGGCTGCAACCAATTACAAACTTATTTTAATCGATTAATTTCCTAAATGTAATTGCAATTTTTCGATTAATTTTAATTAATGTCTTTAGTCGTGAAAAACTGTTTAATTCTGTGCCTATCTGCAACCGTTTTCATATGCCAGACGAGCCAATATGAGTAAAATAGCCACTTTTTATAGCGGTACCCCTCTTTAACGCTCGCGTGAGAAGGCCTCCTTGAACGGAGGAGGTCTGCACTTCGACTGCTAAAATCTGCATTCAATGTTGAAAATCTCATACGCAGGTTGTCTTGATCTGGCCTATCTCCAGCCATTTCGTTGCAATTTACTCTTAAAATGTACGCTGCAGCCAAACATTGCGCAAAAAATTTGCGAAAAACCCCTTTTTGGGAAGTTCAATGTCGTTAAAAGTCATCGGTGTTGATAAAACTAAAAAGGCCACGACCAGTGCTTGTTATGATAAGCAACACACGTGTACCTATCTGCAACCGTTTTCACACTAGAAGAGCCAATAGCGTCAAAGTAGCGTCTTTTACAGGGGGACCTTTTTTGACGCCTTCGTTCGAGGGGAACTACCTCACCTAGAGGCACAAAGTTTCGTCACGATTAACTAGAGTCTTTGGGTCGCTGACGATGTATGGCTCCCAGGAATATCACTTGCACGTTCGCGTCATCACGGCAGTCGAGCTACTTATGCACAGAGCTCATTATGACGCCGAAGCTGACGATTATTGTGAGCAGCTGAGCTCCGACCAGCTTATGATCTCGTCGTACAGTCACCTGGTCAGCACCTGCACCAACGTTGGAGATTACGCTGAGCTCGTGCATTTTTATGCCATGAGTGCAGCACTAGGTATTTTTAACAGTTTAATTTTTAAGAGCATTAATTTAATAAGTCACCATTACAGGGTTCACTTTTGGGTACCAGTGTTAAAGCGCATTACATTGTTATATCGCATGATGCACTCTAATTCCTCAATTGGCAGCACTGATGCTATCGTGCATCACGTCTCGCCGCTCGAAATGCTTGTTTTTTAATGTTGTCGAAAACTTTGAAAATTGGTTGTCATTTGCCCTCCGTGACAGTTACGGACTTGACTACTTGTTTAACGGAAGATAGGATGTCGGCGCGGCCGCGAAATCACGGCCATGGGCTACGTGATGGAGAGACGGAGGGGAAGCGGCGTGAACGAGTGACGTCCGCTCGCTGGCAGCGTAAGCAGACGGACCGGGATTGGCAGCCGCGGCGTTGCCCCATCTGCAACGATCCAAACGGGGTCGTTTACCGATGCCCCACAGGTCTTAACGGGCATTCGGTAGTCACACACAGAAGGTTCTACCGCGTGAAAGGAAACGCCTTCGTACCAATCGACCCAGACAAGGCGCCGGAAGTCGTGGACAGTGTCCGTCGTCGCTGTCAGCACAAACGGCGCCGCGTCGACCTGGCCCTTAAAGACCGACCGCCGCCACCCACAGAAGGGCTGGTGTTGCGCGTCGAGGCATCACGGGAACGAAGAAGACGGTCGGCGTCGTCTGCGGGGCGTCATGGTCCGCCAGAGGGGTCAAGACTGACAACCGACGAACAGCCGGCACAGCCGCTGTTCCGTCGTCGTAGCCCACCGGCAAAGCGTCGCCGGCGTCGGTCGTCGTCGCCTGCTTGGGCTAGCCACCTTAACCCGCCCCATGACAGGAGAGAGATGCCCGTTGAGCCTGTTGCAGCCCAACGCCGAGGTCTTCGCACCGTCGATCGCCGGCATCCAGTCGTAACTTGCCATCGCAGCATCGACGCGGACCGACGCCTACGCGCCGTCGCGGTCCGCCGTCGGCTACGGTCTCCCGCCCGCCTCCGACTTCTCCCTCCAGCTCTTCGGACAACGTCAGTCCGCTCGAGCTTGACACGGAGGGGGAGGGTGTCCTACGGCAAAAGATGGAGGACCTGGACGTAGCCATCGTCGGTGGCATGGACCGACACTGCCAGTCACCGGAGAGTCCCTGCTTGGCACGTAGACTGGATGACGCCGTCAGATCGGCCGTCAGGCGGCCCTCAGAGGTGCGCGCCACGACGTCTCCGCCGGGCGCTGAGCCGTCGGCTGCGGCGCCCCCGCTAGTCAGTACGCTGTCACCGTGGGCCGCGCCGTTTGTACCAGCGTCGACCGCATCGGCCTCACAAGACGCCTCGCACGACGACGTCGAGGACGTCAATTTACAGGACGCACCAAGAGTGGCTCCTCAACGACCTCAGCTCCGTCTATCCGACCTGGTCGCGGCCGTCCTGCACACCAACGCTTCACAAGTCAGCGCCGTTGCCGCGCACCTGGAGGCCGGATTTTCTTTCGACCTGAGCCGGGAGTCGCTGCAGCTCATCCTGGTGTGCATGTACACCCTCACTCAACGTCTGATGGGGCTAACCGACAGCAATCTCCTGCGTCTAGCTTACGAGATGCATCGACTTGCTCGCCCAGGACGACGGACTTGATCCTGGTCTGTAGAGCCTCTGTATGACATTCGTGAAGACTGACGTTCGTGAACTCTTATTTTTTATTCTTTGAATTATAATATGCTTGTATATTCATGTTGAGTTTAATATTAGTTAGCATTAGGAAGTGTAATTGTGCAAGTGTTTCGACCAGCCGAGGGTGCTGCGTCGGGGGACGTGCCGGCTCGGGACGAGCCTGCAGCCCGGGGAAACTGTTCTGGACCTGCCGTCATCGCCGGGCATCTTGTCGTCTCCGCCGGGCAACCTGCCGTCCGCGCCGGGCACGGCGTCTCCGCCGGGCACGATCCCTTCAGCTAGAGCATAGGAATACGTATAGCAGACCGCCACGGGTGCGGGACTAGTTTTTACGCACACTGATATGACAGTTAGTTGCCGCCTAGGCATAGAGAGTGCGTAGTGTGCAGACATTCTCTTCTCGCTTGTCTTCTCGTTCGTACTTTCTGTTCGTTCAGATAGATAGTAGAGACAGTTCTTAGTCCTCGTTTAGTCGGTAGTTTTAGGATAGAACACCTGTTTGACTGTCGTTCAGCACAGTTCGTGTAGACGTTCGTTGCAATATACGTTTCATATCGTTATATCTTGACTGCCAGTTGTCGTCACTCAAAAAGACCCCACGCTGGCCCCCACCAGGGACCCCGACAAAAGTGATTTCATTAGCTAGCCGTGCAGAGATGGATAATTTCCACAACAATTGCACTACATAATGTATGTAAGTAATTCATGTGTACAGTACAGAAAGTGTTCTTTTGTTGTAGGTGCATCGACAGTTACTCGCGAAGAATCGTGTGGCTCAGAGCTGCATTGACCAACCATCACCCTGGACTGATTGCAAATTACTTTGTCCAGAGCGTGGATCAGGCTGGTGGTTATCCACGGCGTGTGCGCACAGACTGTGGCACAGAGAACAATACACTTGCTGCAATTCAGTGCTTGGTTGCAGATGACACATCAGCTCACGTCTACGGCACATCACCAGGTAATCAGCAAATTGAAGCCTGTTGGTCGTTTTTCCGCAAGTATCGCAGCCAGTGGTGGATAGAGCTCTTCAAAAGCTTGATTGAGTTTGGGGCTTTTCACCCTGGCTGTGAGAAGGAGGTGGAGTGCTTGCACTACTGTTTTATGAGTGTTTTACAGGACGACCTCGACAGTGTCAGACATGAGTGGAACACTCATAGGATAAGGCCGAGTGTAGGTGCTCGGTGTCCAGCTGGAGTACCTGACGAGCTCTTTTACCTGCCACAGCCTCCAGCTGTCAACTGCTTGATTACAGGCACCCCTCAATTGCTGCAGCAGATGTTGGATGAACTTGAGGAGCCAACAATATGTGACAGTTCTGACTTTAAGGATTATCTTGATTACATCTGCACATTTAATGGTTGGCAAAGACCAATGGAACACGAATCTGCCACTCAGTTGGTTTGTTGCTTATTCACACCAGAAACGTCGCTTCACTTCGCCAGTCAGAACGGCAATTTACGCATTAAAATAAAGTTCCAGGCATGGCGATCAGTCACTACGGATCAATTTGTACTGTGTATAGTGCTTTGTGAAGAAATAAAATGGACAGACGCTCCCATATTGATTTGCGACAGAATGTATTTTGGACAGCAGACGATATGGATGCTATCATTGATATCGTTGATATGATGACGTTTACTGGCTGTGGGCCTATGGCATCCCTTGCAGCACATGCTGGGTAATTTAGCACAAAACCGCAAATTGAGGTCAATGTCAGCCAATCACACTGGCATAAAGTAGGCTCCCCAGATAACATGCTAACGTTGATTAAACGTTGACTTCTGGTTGGTACTGTTAATTCTTGGTTAACGTCATTTGGCGAACGTTAGGGTAACTTTTGTACAACGTTTACAATATCAGAAGCATTTGGTAAAGGTTAGATAAACTCTATGTACAACGTTGATAATATCAGAAATCCATACGTGATGAAATAAGTCCCAGAGACTACCCAAAGATAAATTCACCACCGGCGAGCGAATAATATTATTCTGAAAGTGCAAAAATTACTTTATTACAGAAAATGCGGCGTTTTTCAGCCGTTTTCAGGTAAGTGTGGAATCATGTATTTTGAGCATATAGTCGTCGTCTTTTTATTGCTATAAGCCGAACGTTATTGTTTGTCGCGGACAGACAGTCTCTTGCTTACTATATGGCTTACGTGCTGATGGTCGGTCACGGGTCAGTGAGCTGACCGGACACGGGCAGTTAGATAGTAGAGGTTGTGTGGCCGGGAAACCGGCAGGACGTTTTTTTGTTGGCCTTGTTATGGCCGGATTGCTTTTTTGATTGTTAACTGATTGCTTTCTGTTTATCGTTGATCGTTATTGTATTATAATTTTATTGAAAGTTTAGACAGTGTTCTTTGCTCATTAATGAGTATAGGCCCCTAGATATAGGAGTCTAGTGGGTCAGTATAGGCTAAACGCCGACTAATCCGTAACATGATTGTTACCTCAGTCAGCATTTAATATTACCAGAATTTGTTGTTGAATAGTAAAAAGAGATCTTCACATTTTTTACAAAGATAATGTCCATAAATCGCTTACTTATTTAATTTTTTCGCGGTCTTTTTGTGCTTGTGTTTGTATGTTGTTTACCGACGTGTATTGTGTATTGTGTAAGTAATTTGTTCATATTTGTCAATTTAGGTGTATTAATTGTAAATAATATTGTGAATACTATTTTGTTGAACATGTCTTATTGGACCAAATGTCATAGAATCAACGCAAGTGTTAATGCCCCTGCTGTGAATTTCTATGATGGTGATGCAGTGGATGTAGAGAGTAGACCTGCTGAGTGTTATGATGTCGTACACAATGTGCATGGTGTGAATGATGGGTGGCTGGATTATGACGATGCCATTGGTGGTGCTAGTGAGTCTGATGACAGTAATGGTGAGTCTGCTGATATTGTTGAGCAGTTGAGAAGGTTGGCAGCTGCTGCATCAAGCAGGAGCAGACATTTCTCAATGCAAAAGTGGACCACCTGATGAGGTTTACCGGTGCCACACATCAGCAAGGAGACCCGCTGCCCGAGGGACTTGTGTTTCCGTTGGACAGCTTGGATGCTGTGGATGTCGTTGAGCAGGTTCTGGAAGACATCGACAAGAAACAGTTGGTGGTAAGCACTCAGACATTATGATTACTGACTGATGAGATTATTTAGCTCATGATACTGTCTAGACTATCTCATGCGACGGGGCATGTGCCATATATAGTGTCATGTGAAATATAGTAACCTTGGCCGTATCTCTCACCGTTTCCGAGATGTGGGCAGTTTTCTGTTGAGAAACACATTTTTTCTACCCTCTCCATTCAACCCCCAATTTGGAATTTGTTTTCTTTGCATTGAATTGATGAAATTGTCCCCTACGACCGTTACAGACAGACGTACAGACGACAACCATGACGTAAGCTCGACTGTTACTTAAGTATGGTCAGCTACTGAACATTTGTCTGTGAATGTACGCTGTACAAGTTCGTCACATTAGCACTGTTGGTGGCGTCACTGTGAAAGAGTGCACACGGCACATTTCTCGGTATGTGATGCGTGACTGTTGTGCGAAAGACTTCAACTGGAAGGGAAAAGGCAACAAAAGAGCTCTCTCCAAAACAACACTATGCTCTGTTATTTTGCGTAAGTTAGTTGTCATACTTGTGAAACATCAGCAACTGGTCAAAGGGTGAAAATAAAGCTGCGTTTTTGTTGGCATAATGGTTTTGGTTAATTGATAGATAAGTTTATTATAAATATGCTAATTAGTCCGCCCGTAAGCGATAGCTTGCGGAGCGGGCTTATGTTTTAGCGCAGATGTTTATTTTTTTTCAACGCAAGATCTCCGAGATGTGTGGGCCAACCGGCGTGAAATTTTGCACGATGGTCAGTACTAGGCCCAATTTTATAATGCTGGTCCAAAATTTTGGAGGGCACACCCCAAAAAAAAATTTGGGGGGCGAAAAACATGCAAAATTTGGCCCGATTTCGGACGACTTCGAAGTTCGGTGGCGAATATCTCCGAAACGGATGAAGATATTCAAAATCGGATTTTTATTCCGTCTACCGCGATTCCTTTTGCGTTAGGCGAAACAAGTCCGGTGAAGTTTGGTCCAGTGAACTTGGAGATCTCAATGTGAAATCGTACCCACCTAAAGCGCATTTTTTGGAAGAACATATTTCGGCCCCTAGGGGGTGCTGCACGCCCAAATTTTTACACGCGCTAGAGAATGACCAACTCTTACTAGCGCACCCCCCACTGGGGACGGCGGCCCCGTTACAACTTTTTTCAAAGGGGGGTCAAAAATTGGCTTAAAATGCAATAAATTAGCGCTTATAACTTGGGAGTTAGGGGGTGTAGCCCGACGAAACTTTGGCACTTGACGTGGCTCTAGGT
>Ga0209671_1007757_pt1 | contig 11176 bp, 8 predicted proteins | sample WorMetHERISLAND2_2_FD_187401 | JGI IMG/M metagenome (GOLD analysis project Ga0209671, IMG submission 187401) | Marine gutless worms symbiont microbial communities from Max Planck institute for Marine Microbiology, Germany - Olavius geniculatus... | ecosystem: Host-associated > Annelida >...
CACCACGCCACGTCGTTTCGAATTTTTTCTAGTACAGCTAATGGTGTTTTTCTCGTATCACACCTATCTGTAAGAATCTGCGAACAAAAATATAAGCCACTAAGTAAGTAAATTGCCTTTGTTTGACAAGTGACAGTCGGTCCGCAGCAGACTGAAAACCGAACTTTTTGCCTGGTCTTACAGTCATGACTAACAACGTCTCATTGCACTGACTTCTATTACGTGACTTCACTGTTTAGGCTTATTGTTACGTGTCCTTGTAGTCTTAGAACTTAACGCCATGCTAAACTTGATTCGTCCTTCATCATCATCAGCATCATCAATGTGGCTGACAAAAGTATAGGTCTGAGCGTCTAAGTATTTGTCCTAACATCATCCAATGTTGGTCGAGATTCGAACTTCGTCACCAGTACGGTACGGCCGTATTCACAACGTCAGTAAAATGGCAATTTTTAAGTGATCAGATCCCATCACATCGAAAACACGCCCCCTATACACTATCGCGTGAAAAATTTAATCAGCTTTTGATATGCGAATTACAGAACTTTCAGCATACAAACGTTCACTATAAGTCGTTATTGCACGACGCGTTTAGGGCGTCAATTAGTGTTCTTGAAGTTGTTTACCTATTTGGCAAGCAAACAACTGAATATCGGTTAACATTTGAAAACTTACGAAATGTACGAATAAGAGCTTGCTTTTCGAGGACCACCCTGCACGTCTAGAGACATATACTTCGCCAATTCAGCATAATTCTGTGTCCGCGTGGTGCGTGCGTAGTATAGGCTTAAGTTAAGAAGCTCACGCATCACAAAAAAACAAGTGCAAATAACGGCCCACTGTCGACAAGAGATGCGGCCGTCCGCCTGGCTGTGTATACTGCACATAGAGTACTGACGTACTTTTCAAAATATTTTAAAATATTAAATAAATGTCCAAATTTAAGTTTACTTTTGTGTCCTAAACGTCCACAGCAGATTATAGGTCACAACGCAAGCCGCCGTGTTTATGCGATATGCGTTATTTTCTTGACATTTGTGATGTCCAATAGCTAAGTTTGTTTACTGACTTTTTAAATCAAAAATTGGCACACCAGTTACCCCGGCCGAGTTGAAGGTTTATACTGACGTTGGTTAATCTGGGCCTTTGTCGAATCAACGCGCGTACAGGACAGACAAACAGACGGACAGACGGGCGAGCAAGGCCCGTAATGCGGCCTATTAAAACGGTCACATTTTACAACGCTATAAATGATGCCACTTTAACCAGAAGCTATGACAAGCAGCGTACAGTGGTAAGATTAGTCGACAACTGTCGCACGGTGTACTTGTTATACTGAGATTCACGACGTCGTCTTCGTTCATCCATTGGTATCGATATCTACAACGATTTAACAATAGCAACGGCAGATTAGACTACAATTTCACATATTCGGCACAGACTAAATAATGTAGTCATTCCAGTACGACAAAAGTAATTATCGACTCAACTTCGTTTCGTCTGCGTAATCGCGTAATGTTTATAGGGCGTACTAATAAAAGCAATCCAATAGAAAAAAATCTATTATAAACATGTGTAGCAGTTTAACAAATAAATATAGCATTTTTCAGCTGAAGTTTGAACTCTCTGAGTACTTTCTAATGATATGTCTTTCTTGTTATCGGACTGCACGTGGGTGGCCAGTTGCATTGCACTGAGGGACTAAATGGTATGAATTACTAACCACGTTCAACAATCTTTTGAACCTTTTTGTTGCACATAAAAACAATCATTTTTTAACTCAAGACACTATCAGCAACTGTGGTTGATTGTCTGCGCCAACGCAAAGCAGCATTCTCTGCAAGGACAACACATGAACTAACAAGATAGACAAACCCTACTCAAGGCTAAGTACTATCCGCGCGCTATGTCTCTGCTACATTTCGTGAATCCGGGAGGATTATGTCTAAGGGCCTATGTCCAGGGACATTTTGTTTTTTTTTCCATCCGTCCGCATATCATATTCGCATATCCGAAAAATTAAACAGAAATTTACATGTATTCTTTGCAGTCTGTTGCTTGACCTTGACCTTGATTCATCCCGTATCCAAATGAACACACTTGGCCACACTCCGACGCCATCCGTGTCTATCAAGAGCAGCCAGATCTGCTTCCTCACAGGTGAACCCCATCTTTTGTAGGTCTTTGTTGACTGTGCCCCTCCAGTTCGCTCTTGATCGACCTGGTCCTCTCTTGTATCCAGGTACCTGCTTGTTTGTTGCCATATCGTATAAAATGTCAAGAACAATTTTGCCCCATCTAGCAATAGTAAAAAATCCTCCAATCCTGTCTTGGATTCGGATGCCGATCCGAATCGCCACCAAAATCTTATCAACTCGTAGTTGAGGCAAAGTTATTTCTCAGCATGCAGTCACAACGTCCAAAAGCAACAGCAGACATTTACGTTGGCTAGACTGATCTCAAAGTCGATCAAATCATCGACATCTTTCTCTGCTTGAACCTCGTCAGCGCCGTACGTCTTGGCGACTTTGAGCGCGAAGTTGCGGTAGGTCTGCAGGATGCGGTCGTTGCGGCCCTTCAGGTAATAGTCACGGTGCGTCATCGGCATCTGTGCCTGCTGATCCAGCTAAAAACGTGAAAAAACGTAAACGTAAAGTCCTTCCCGAGCCTTACGTCCCATAGGGCGGCGCTGATCTCCGTTTCCTAAGGCCTTCAGCCAGACACCATGCAGTTTTTACACTGCGAGACAACGGATACGGGGCCAGTGTATTGCGCGGTGTGCCTGTTTACGTCCCAGCGGTGAAGCCAGTACTAAATTATGCTGCTTGGTGACAGAGGCACATGTGTGTGAACAACTTGCCTAAGGTCGTTACCCGGCAGTGTCCCGGTGCGGAGTCGAACCTGCGCCTCTGAGTTACCTCACGATTACAAGTCCGACACGTTACCGTTAGACTACCGAGCCACACAAATCCAGCTAGTAACACATAATAACAGTGCTCAGATAATCTGTTAAGCCTTTACTTCAAAATGTTACTGTGTCCAGAGGCAGATTAATTAGTTGCAAGATTTGTAGCAAAAAAAATAAAACAGAACCTCTTTTCAATTCAGCTGAAATAACCAAGTTCAGTAAGAGTGACATAGACTAGTTGACTACGTATAAAAAGTGCTGGCAGCTAACTGCGACTGTTCTTATTTTTTCAGGCGAAACGTGAAGTCCAGTTTGCAGTACTGATAAACCTAACTGTTTTTTTTCTTTCACAGCAAAAAGCTGCAAGAGCTATATGTAACAGAAACATCAAATATTACAAAAGCTGTTTAACACTGGAGGGGTCCCTGCATGGCGGGGTCAGGCGTACAGGTACGAGACAACGTGATCTGTGGAGCCTGCAAACTGGAACTCGCTGTCAGTAACAGTTCTATGGTTTTATTTTTAAAGGTTAAAGATTAAAGGCGGTGATATCTCTTTACGGAAAGCTCATTTCACAGCTACGGATCGCCACCTGCAGTATGCTACCTGCCACCTGCCGCCCGATACAGGTAAACGCGTCCCGCCTTAACCCCAATCAGATATGCAGGTACTAGATTTACCTACCCCGTAGGGATAGAGGGCTGAGTTGACGTAGGCAGCTGGTTAAATACCGAGATGGTTTACCTGCCCACAAACAGTCACCCATCCAAGAACTAACTCGGCCCAGCATAGAGTAACTTCGTTGATCGAATGAAACGCGTTACCGCTACACCACGCCACGTCGTTTCGAATTTTTTCTAGTACAGCTAATGGTGTTTTTCTCGTATCACACCTATCTGTAAGAATCTGCGAACAAAAATATAAGCCACTAAGTAAGTAAATTGCCTTTGTTTGACTAGTGACAATCGCAGAAACATTACAGGGTTTGAAGAAGGAAATGGTTGGTGTGGGCACTAAGCGTGTATTGTAAAATGTTTCTTTACTGAACTGCGTTGAAGTGACAGCCTGGATATATCCTGGCTACCTGTATGAGATGAGCGGCTGAGTTTCTCTCGTCGACGCTGACGTACATAAGCACGAGTGGCGTAAAGCCATACATCGTTCTCAGCCTGCCAATCAGAGCGGCTATGTCAAAGTCCGTGTCATGCCAACCTGAGTCTATGATCGGCCAGCCACCGAGTGACGTGACGACGAATTCGAACGAGTCGTCTTCGCGCTCAACCATCGCCGCTGTATCAGTAGCACACCAACAACCGCATCAACTACGACGCCTAAAATCGATAAATAGCTTGAATGTCCTTAAATCGTTCAACTTTTGCCGATATATACACTTCCTATTAGTGACTAATACTAACCTTGGCCCTATCTCTCACCGTTTCCGATATACGATGGCCAGCTTTCCGTTGAAAAACGCACATTTTTCCTCCATTCAACCCCATTTTGAAAATGTTTTCCTCGCACTAGATCGCTAAAATTTTATGCCTAGATTTGAAACACATAGCTAATTATTTGTGTAATTTTTTCAACATTTAACGCTTAGCCACAATACATCCGTGACAGGCGACAGACGGACGGACGACAGACGACAATCGTGCCATAGACGCCTACAGCATAGCTGCAGCGCGTCAAATATACATTATTATTGTACTTGGTAACTTTTTATATAACTTTTCACCCATCACTGGTCATTTCAGTACGATATTTGGTTAAGTCCTTCAAGCGGCCAATTAAGCGTACGTGACTTCGCTTATAAGCTGTCGCCAAGTCGTCTTTCGCCCAGTTAATATGTCGCCCAAGTGACGCTACCCTTTACGGCGTTTACGCATTGCTAACCATGCGTCGTGTTTAAACTAACTAATTTGCGAATACTTCATTCTGGTGCACTGTATCAGTATGTTCGCTAACAGTGTTCTCCAACCTCCATCTACCATTGCCATGGCCATAAATCCATCAGAGACAGAGGACATGTCTCTCTTAAAAATTTGGACTAAGGACACCCAACCACGAATGACGTGAATTGGAACCGCAAACGCAATGTGATCCATAGGACGTCTCAGTTTTTACAAAATGTCTAGAACAATGTAAAAAAATAAAAATACCAAAAATAACATCAGTGTAGTCAAAAGTTACACTTTTATTGCTCTTAAGATATGCAGTAAAACACCTATTTTTAGAATATGCCAACACATGATGATAACATGGCATGAAAATTATTAATCTTTGATTAATTATCAACAAAATACATGACTAATTGAGTATACACTGTAACAATCTTATACGTAAAAATTAGTTGTATTATTTAAAGGTTGTTTTTTAATATTACTAATTTAAACGAAAATATCATACTTATATTGATACACGACTGGTACATGAACTTTGTGTTTCTAATGATCGGAATGTCTTCACTGTCAACTGGTGTCTCCAACAGACCTACACATATATACGAGCGTGTATAAAACTTAAGCCTATGCAGCACAACAATATTAAGCTCTAAATCGATATGAACAACTACGGTGATCAATAAAAAAGCAACTTTACAGAAATACCCTACACAAATAAATTATTAACGTCGAATATCGTTAGCATTATTAAATATGAAAACAACCCACATAAGCGCCAGTAGACAAACATGCTGACCCGGTACATTACTGACATTGCCTATACGGTAATGCGGCCGTCCATCTAGCTTTTTCCTTATTTTGAACTGCAATTAAAAATCGACTTTGTGTGACATTGCTGGAGTGCTAAGTGCTTACAGTGGGCTAAATTGCGTCACCGCGCACCGCGCAAGCCGTGTTTACGTGAGACATATGTCATTTTCTGGAGTTTATCGACTTCCGGTTACCTTAATCTTTCACCCTTTAAACTGAAAATTGTCACACCAGTTACCACTGCCAAGGAGAACGTTCACACAAATGTTGGCTTTTCTACGTCTTTTGTTCACGAATCAGCAGCTCGTATGGAACGCCAGACAAACAGAGTCTACAGATAGACAAGCAAGATCCATACTGCGAACTACTGATACAGCGGAATTAGAAGGAAAGACAAAGGACACGCGTACTCTTGAGCCTGTCTTGCAGCGCGTCGTTCAGCATGGTAAACATGTCGTACTTGGTGCGCTCGTCCGGTATCGGATGCTCGCGGTTCCACTGACCGCATGCGAACTCGAAGAAATCGCTACACGCATCAACAGTCTGATCCAGCGACTCCAGAATGCGCGCAGCTTGGAAAACAAGCACAAAACATAATATCATAGATGTAATTCGACATTCAACAACAGCAATTGAATTTTTTTAACCGTATTTATGAGATACTGATGATTTGGACATCTGTACGGGGTGGTGCAAAAATGTCGCCCTAAGGGCTTCTATAAACACTAATGTACGAACAGTAAAATCTCTCCCATAGTCCTTATTCTTCCAACATTTATTTTCTTTTTCCGTCTCTCGCCTCCAGGCTCCGTGTCCTTTCTATGAAACTTGGCTTTAGTAAAAAATCAGCCTGCATGATAAAACACACTTTTATGCAGGGTTTTATTGGTGGGAGTGAACTGAAAAAGCGACATGATGGCCAGTTTTGTCAGAAGTTGATACAATTTGTAAATATTAAAAGAAATTGCGCTCCCGGCGCCGTCTATATTTTGCCGCCCTGAATGCGTTCATGGATACGAATTTCGTTAAGATGTTGAGATCAAATCAGCAGTTTGCCTACAGCAGTTTGAACTCGAAAGTGCCTACCGCTCTTGACGCATTGATCTGTTAGACACACGGCCGGCGAACGTATACTGCTTGTTGCAACTACAGACACAACATAATTTTTGTACACAACACTTTTGAAAGTTTCAGTCACAATGAAGAAACTGTAAAATCTAAGGTCATAGCCTAAATCGTCTGTAACAATTTTTTTCAGACAATTGTGTTTACGATGATTTGCAACCAGTAACTACAGTGAAATAAGATTACACAATATAGCGCATAAAAATTGAAAAATTTCAGTTCCATTCGTAAGTAAGTAGCATGAACGATTATAGTGTCCAAAGCAGCCGAGCGTCATTTTGCAAGCACTGTGCAAACTAGGCCTATATGGCGTATCTGACTGTATTTGGTCTGTATAAGTCAAAGATTGAGGCATATCTCGCCATGCAATTATCGTCGCCGGTTTAGTATACCTAGGTCGCTGAGACAGTTAACACAGCAAGCTTTATCTCCATGTTCTATGTCAAATACCTGACGGTCAGCGGGCGTGCAAATTGTATGCCTTCCTGAGACAAGGTACACACATTCGGTCGACGTCCCTCGTTAGCGTTGTCTATCTGTATCGTTACTGCCAGTCGTGTTTACACTTAACGATGAAGTTTCAAGTGCACCGTATAAACAAACTAAACACCTGTCGGCAAGTTGTTTCCACGATACCTAACCAGTAACCACTTAGCGAACACTGACAGCAGTTGTCACGAAACAAATCCCTGTAGTCAATGGACTCAGAGATGGGATTGGCTTATACAGATTCTTGGCAAGCAGCGGCGATTAGTTTCGACCGCAAAGACGCTTTACAGTTCGAGCCGCGCTACAGAAAACGTTTGACAACGAAATTACCCTTGATTATCAGCAATTCCGCACAAAACGCCGTCTCGACTTCGGCGATTTAGTGCAGAGTTGCTAACGTAACGGTAATGACACAGTGTACTTTGATCAGAAAACGCGCAGACAGAGGTGGGTGCGAGGTATATACTGCGCAGAGTTACCTGCGTGCACTGCGGCTACGATGATGAACACGAAAATCACTAGAATCAGTACGACGACGACGACGATCAGCAACTTTTCCAGTCTCGTTCTCCGACGCCAACAATTCTGCTTGGATTTGTGACCTGCTCCGCTAACAACACATCAAAATCTCATGTTGCAACGCTTCAAACTGATATAGATTACTGGTTAAAGGAAAACCAAACGAAACAGAAAAACACAAAGCAAAGTTTTCGAATTACCATTTTACTGTGACAATTAGACCTATCTACAATAAGGATTTAATTAGCAACAAGCAGCAACAGCAATAGTATCGTGCCGTACACGTGCCACCAGTAACTTACTCAGCGCAAAAGCCGTCTTCAGTCGTCGTCATTTCGCTGATTTCAAGTAATAATCGTGAACCAACTGAGAACTCGACGGCTGACCAGATCTAACTAAAGCTTTGTAAGCCTTTCTTATCTAGACTTTAATGAAATAGTTGGGAAAACGTCGTTTTGCGCAAAAGATTGGGGACGGCGTCTGAGCCCCGCGTCGACAATTAAACCGATGAATATAAACCGTCAGCACCAAGGGCAGTTGATGAAGCCGTTACACATCGGCTTGGCTCTAGTAGAAGATTCCAGTTTTCCGCCTGCTGAACGCCAGTCTGGAAAAAATTCGTCGTCGAAAAAATGAAAGAAACGATAGAATATTTGTGTTTACAGAATTTCGTGTATATCTGCAAATTTGGGAGTCGGGCATTTCCTTCCGGATCTGTCAACTGCAGACATTTTCTCCTCGGACATTTCCCACGCTCAGACGTGCAAATTCCACACTTCGCCAAAATCGACCATTTTCCTTTCATTTTCCTTTTCTTGCAAATTCAATTCCTTGCAAAGTAAGGCGACTCTTTTCCCTGCTTTTTGAGGGAGCGCTAAAAATGCAAGACCGGAAAATGTCGGACAAAAGTACAGGGCTGGAATTTGACGGACCGTCATTTTCCAGTCCTGCATTTTCTAGCCCTGCACTATCGTTCGACATTTTCCAGTTTTCATTTCTGCATTTTCCACCCCCGTGATTTCTGCATTTTCAGGCGACCCTTTTTGAGTGCCTAAAACGTTTCCACCTTTGCCAGTAATAGTACATAATCAGAATCAGCGCCAAGTCTGAGCAGAAATTCATTGCGGCAACGTCAAAAGCAACTCCACCTTTGAAGTCATTGCCGCTGGTTTAATGACTATTTTTCAAACACACTGAGTAGGTGCAACAATTAACAGCAATTAAGAATGTACGCGTCCACGAGACGATTGAACTTACTGTACAAACTGAACCAGGAAAGTAGAAGTAATTAACGCACATCTGTTCCTTACGCACATAAAGAAAGCAGAAAAAACGGAATTCGATGAACTGCAGCCACTCTCCGTGTTGTGGCAAACGCGGTGCACTTTGAATGTCACTTTGGCGTCACCGTCTGCAACTGTTTCTTGAGAAGTTGAGATTTGAAACTTCTACAAACTTGCGCTTTGTTTGTCGTATTTTTTAGGCTATTGATATTTACAGATTTATTAATGATAACACAAAAGTGTTTGATGTTTGGTGCATTCTTTTATTATGCTTTTAATATGCCAATATGATATTTAACGCTTGATTCTCACGTAACAGTGTAGAGAGGAGAAAACGTCCGGGGGACGTCACCATGACTCTACACCAGAAAATTTGGACTCTGTTTATGTTGTTTTAATTTTTATCTTATAGAGGAGGCCTAATAATTTGTATTGCTAAAAAAATTTAAAAAAATTGGATGCACCATAATAATTTGATTGTATTTTTTACATACTGCGGCTTTAAAACAAAGCGCGAAACGTGCAAAAAATTTAAGTTGTAGATTTTGCTTCACATCGCTCACTTCCAGGAGTCCCCGGTTCTTCGTGGGACCACAGCCAGCCTGCATTCTTAGCCGACAGCTGCAATCCGTTAACTCGAAAAGTGTCTTGCGGAGTTTGCCGGCTTAGCTGATTTCCGCGACAGCAACGGGGGTCGATACTCGGTATAGCATCCTTAGTACTAACTCTGCAGTAAGCCTATAACGTCAGTGCTTCGACCGAATTCCACGATGCACAGCCAGTTAATGTCCTACCAATGTGTTTTCTGCATAGAAATGTCAGCTATGTAGCATATCTGCGGGCTGCCATCTTTTAACCATGATATCAGTTAATCAGTAAACAAGATACTGCAAAATACGAAGTCACACCGCATATAGTATCTGTCGATAAAAAGCTTGCTTGAAATGCATCGAGTAATTTCACAATATACTAATCATATTTATTTAGACCTACAAATGCATGCAGCTAAGAACATTATTTTCCTGTATAGATGGTCAACAGATGGTAGCCGATTAAAGTATAGGCCCTAAGCCACCAAGTTGTCACAACTTCATCAATAATAATTGATCGTCTTGCTTCCACCAGACCTGGGTGGTTTAGCTTTATAAACGTCAGAATAACTTGTCATACATTATTTTGGCCATATCTTCCAGAAAAAAACCCACAATTTGCTATACAGCCTACATAGCTTCGTGTAAAAAAACTGTGAAACGTTCAGCGATCCCGAGTCCGTCTCTTATAAAGACAGTGCCGCGGCACACAAATTACGCTGTATGCTGTAACATGCATACTGTATCCGGTGCCCTCCCCCTAAAATGATCCATATAGGCCTACTGTGTTGTTGTTATTTCTCTAACGATTGAAATTGTAAAGCCAAGATATTTGTAGCTTTCGTTCCTGAAACTTTAGTTTGCAGATTATGTAAATGGAAGAAAGTCAGTTTGCTTGCTACTCTACCCCGTTACACCAAAACCGACAGTTTGATGCTTTCTCTCACCTGACGTCCACCTTGTCTTCCATGATCCGTTCACACCGACTCGCGCCTCCCGTATAGCCTATGCGGTTTCTATCGGTAGCTAAATCATCTCTGTCGCTGCAGCCGCTCGCCAACTATTAGATGCAGATGTCAACGACAACGTCTGCAAGCGGTCGACGAAACTTCAAGTGACGATCGATCCGCCGATCCTGACCTACGCTGCTTGGCGGCGGCTCCCTGGCTGGCTCCAGAAATTGATTGATACAAGTTTGCCGATTAGTCCCGCCGAAGAGATACAAAGTTATCGCCGCTCGCGTGCTCAACAGAAAATCACCGCGCGGCACAGCAGCGACTGCGGCACGCGATCGGCGCTGAACGGTTGCCGCTATCTTGCAGCGTTCTGGCGCCACTGCGTGTTGGCGAGGTGAATGACCGGCAAGCACCACACGGACCTAAGCAAAAGTTTCAGTACGACTGCTCAGTGCCCTGCGGCGGAGCACCAGGCATTTGTGACTGGCGGCGACGCCGATCAATTTTGATCAGTCAAAAAGTCGAGTGTCGGCTCAGTTCCGACTTCTCCCATTTTTTTCCACAAGCCGGCAAAGAAATTACCCAGCCAGCTACT
>Ga0209671_1007758_pt1 | contig 11176 bp, 6 predicted proteins | sample WorMetHERISLAND2_2_FD_187401 | JGI IMG/M metagenome (GOLD analysis project Ga0209671, IMG submission 187401) | Marine gutless worms symbiont microbial communities from Max Planck institute for Marine Microbiology, Germany - Olavius geniculatus... | ecosystem: Host-associated > Annelida >...
ATTTTATTGGTTGCAGTCCTAATTTTATTAAGATTACTTTCTTGTGGGGTGGCCAGGTGGCACTGAAATGTGCTGATATTGGCAATCCTTGTCGTCCATGGAAGTTGAGTCGTCGCTGGGGTGAAATGATTTGCCAGGAATTTTATCTTCAAGGTACGTACGCTGTTCGCCCCTTGATGTTCACTGCTCGATTTGAGCCATTTAGCCCAAATTCCATTATGCCGACTTTGCGACAAAGTCACGGACTTGTCGCAGACACAAATCACGTCGCCGACTTTCATGATTTGTGTCTGCGACTTTGTCCTAGACTTTGTCGCCAACTTTCCACATGAATTATAATGGACTAAATTCCATTAGAGCGACACAAACGAGTTTGTCGCGGACTTGTCATGGACTTTATCGCAAACATCTCGACATGTTGAGATGGTTTGTGTCCGCGACTTTCGTGATTTGTGTCCGCGACTTTCTCTAAAACTTCATGGTTTCATGATTTGTTACCATTTGTGTTCGCAACTTTCATGATTTGTATCTACGACTTTCCCCATGGGGTAGTTTCGGTGAAAGTCAGTGTAATGGAATTTTGTCTTTAGATGACTATAATGGTTGTACAACTGAAGTGCTTCATTATGTGTAACTTGATGAGGTCTGTATACTTGCAGAGATAATAATGGCTCTTATGTTCAGACACCTGCTTACACTGCCAGCTGTGGGATAATGGTCTTCGTCTGTAGCTCTTAGTGGTAACCCATCACAGAGCTACGGAGTGTCACCTGCCATATGAGATGTTCACTAAGTGTTTTGTTACCTGCCACCTGATACATGTAAGCATGTCCCAATGTAACCCCAGCCGCCTGTGCTTATTTACCTACGCCAGAGGGATGGAAGGCTAATTTGACGTTGGCGTTGATTATATTTCAGACAGTCTGCCATCCACCACTTGATAGCGACCTGACTGGGAGTTGAACCCACAGCCTCTCAACCATAAGTCTGATGTCTTAACCATTATGCCGCCAAGCCAGAGAAAGAGCCAGTTGTGTGTTGGCATTGCTGTAGGTGATCAGGAGCGAAGACTTTGTCTCACGGTTTCTAAAGGTTGTGATCGCTACTCCGACACTGTCATGCTCGTTCAGTCCGGCAAGTTAACCATTACACTTCACTTTCAGTGTACAACAAAGTTGTGGTTAATCTGAGAATTTCTAGTTTGATTTAATGATTAATACATAGCTTATGCATAGTCAATGTTTTTGCATACTTACCATTAGCTGCCATTTTTGTGTAAATTTTGGTTATCCAGTTTCTCCTTCGATCCTCCTTTTGGGTTAGTTTGTTTTAAGAGACCTCACAGGCCATAATAGAATTGTCCATATAGCGTCAGTCTTATATAATCTCATCAGGACTTTTTGGGCATGTTTTCTGACAGCTAAGGTTGTCTCGTATTTTTTCTAAACAGTAGAAAAGATTGCTTCATCAGTACGTTTGCATTGTATGTCGTATCGTGTAGTACTATTTGATTCATAGCAACCTAGCATTTGTGATATATTGTTTCAGAATATTATAATTGAGTTGGTAGAAGGTTATTGCAGTGATCCAGCCTGTAGCGAGGCTAGAAAAGTGTTGTGTGGATTTTTGAGTTTCAAGTTTTTGTGACTTGATGTTTGAAGCATCGCCGAGTTGTGAAGCTCGCTGATGCATCAACAGTCGGTTGTTGGTACTCGATGATTTGTAGCCAGAAATTGTCGAGTTGCGGTATTTGATTTGCATTATTGTGGGGATTAGGCTCAGGGCTCGTGTTAATGTGTCGGATTAGGTTTTGATGTGAAAACTCAAAACTTGACATGACAAAGTTCGATACTTGCTTGCAGCATCTTCAAGACATGTTCTTTGGGTGTTAATTATGCATTGATTGATTGATTTGTTTAATATGATCAGCAGCAGATGCTGGATATATAAACACTGATTACATAAAGTTTACAACAAAACAGAATACACATTACCCAAATTGCGCTATAAGTCCCTAAAATCATAACAGAAATCTTCACAAGTGTCTGTCAGAAAACTGTGTAGAGCATATAGGGTGCTGCAAAAAAGCTTCGTGTTTGTTGCCAGTATAGCTGGCATTGATGCTGTCTGTTGTAGGATTCATTTGCAATGTGGTGCATCCGCTGTTCAGTGAGTGGCATCGTCTGCTGGTGTCGCCACTGTCGCTACTGCTGCTTGACAACCTGCAGTCAAACCTGCGTCGCTGGCAGTCTGTTAGTACGGACAACCTCTCCCTACTGACAGTTGCTGACAGCTCGGACGACTCGACACCATCGAACGCCGACCAGGGCGATTATCACCGACACCTGCTCAGCGTGTCTGCTGAACTCAGCAGGGGGTCCCACGTGATTGGTGGAGGTGGTGGAGAGGGTGGAACCGGTGGGGGATCTCAGACGGGGGAGAGTGCCCTGCGTCGTGCCAGCATGCCCCCACTGCTGTCCACTACGAGCGTCGCCGGATCGACTGTCCGGCGGGGTAGCAGTCCAGTCGTTGGAGGAACCGCCACCCAGCAGCATGTGTCCTGTCGGAGAGTCTGTCTTCTGAGCTCCCTGGCAGAGGACACGCCCCCCGCCACAGCCCTACCATCACCCCCAGACTTCCCTTGCTCCGATACCTCGAACCAGTTGGACTTTTCATCCTCCTTGCTGCCAAACAGCGTCTGTTGCAAGAACAGCGTGCATCATAAGGACGTTATTTTAACGGACAGCATTTGCCGCGCCGATGCTGAAAGCGCAAGGCGCTCCTGTTGGGATGGAGGTACGTTTCAGCTAACTTCTGGAAGTGGCGTTGATCCCACTACCCCAGCGGTTATCTGTGCCACTGCTGATGGAGGTAGTGTGTTGAATGGTGCAGTGCTGAATGGAGTGTACAAGGGTGTTCGTCGTGGTTCGGCGCCGGTGGCATGTCCAGCACGGTTGACGCCGCCGGCAGTGTCTATGTGTATGGCAAGACGTGGTTCTGCTCCATCACCCGGCGCTGCAGAACTAATCGCTGCCGTGTCTCTGTGGACAAAACGTCGGGGGCCTGCGCCAGCCTTCGGTAGTGAGACGACCTGCACACCATGCCGTCGCGCATCGGTCGTCCTTGTTGAATCAGGTCCACATTTTGATCAACTCAGCCTCCTCTGCCTGCTGGCTGCTAATAACAGCAGTGCTACGCTGAAACTGCCGCCGCTGGAGCACAGTCATGGTGGCGGCGGGCCCCGTGAGAGGCGCAGTCATTCCGCCCATGCCACCGTGGTACTCAACCCGACCGCAGAGTTGGTCGAGCGGCGACGCAGCAGCAGTCCAGTCACTTTCGGTGGTGGTCCTGCTGTTGGAACGTCAGCTGCCACCTGACTCTTTACATCTGTCTACCAGCTTTAATCTCGGGTTCGATTTTTTCAACTGTTTTCTGTTACTTAGGTATTCTGGCTCAATGGTGCATCCTACTGGAAAACTGTCTAAAGAAGCTAATAGTCGGATGTTTTACAACCCTCCATTTTCCCAACCTGGGGCACAGACTGCACCCTAAATACTTGCATTGCTGACTGTTTTCTGCATGATTTTTAAGTAGGTTACAAGTCATGGCGCTCTGTCAAAAGTTTACATTAGATGCAAAGTTACGTAAATAAGTAAGAAGCTGCATCCACATTTGCAGGCCTTCGGACACAGAGGTGCAGTTGACTCACCCTAGTGACAGCTGGTCTTTCTGTTCTAAGTTAATATTCTAAGTTAATAGTCAGAAACGCCTTAGTGTGGCATGTTAATAAAGATAGCAATTTGGCAGATATGATATAGAAAATTTGAAGATTACAGGTTGTGTACAGCTTTTAATGGGAAATCCGTTTCAGACCCATGGAGCTTCATCTGCCATGCGGGATCAGACAGTTACCTGCCACCACACTCAGGTGAATGCAGCCTGCCGTAACCCCAACCAGACAGGCCAGTACTAGATTCACCTACCATAGAGGGATGGAAGGCTGAGTTGACCTTGGTGTTAGTTATATACCTTTTTTTGTCTGCAGACAGTCAGTCACTCGTCCAACCAGTAACCACTTGATAGTAACCTGACACTGAGTCAAACCCATGACGTTGCATTTGGCACTCTATTGTTATGCTGCCATGCCACCGTTTTTGTACAAGGGTCGTTCCATAAATAAGATTGCAAAATGGCATGATTCCATTAATTCTCAAAATAGGAAAAATCCAAAATATACGTTTTGTAAGGAATTTAATTCTGAGTACCATATGTGAGTTTTATTAGGATGATGTTACTGTGTCGTGATATATAAACATTGAATAAGGTGATGTTGCCACTGAAATTGTCTTATAACGAACAGCGTGATATTATGTTTATTTTGTGGGCAAAAACTGAATGCACATTATATTCACCTGAAGATGCATCCAGTATTTGGCAACAAGTGTTTTTATGCAATGCAAATAGTACACGTTTGGTGTAAGACAATCTAGATGGGCAGAAATTTGCATCAGATACCGAGGTGCAATCAGTCATTTGTCAGTGGCTTTGACCGCAGCCAGCATCGTTCTGTGCATCAGTTATTCAGAAGCTTGTTGACAGATAGGTTAAATGTTTGTGCGAACTCGGATGATTTGTTGAAAAATGAAGTACAAATGTTTAGCTGACATTAACTTGTTAAGATTATTTTTTTCTTTCCTATGCTGTTTGTCACTTGCGCGTCATGATACGTTATTGTTTGGGAAAATAATACACAAATACACAGTGTTCTGTTAGCAGATGACGCCACAATAATGATGTCATCATTGAAAAAATTTCCATGTATGTTCAGAATTAAATTCCTTACAAAACACGTATTTTGGATTTTTCTATTTTAGGAATTAATGGAATGGCACCATTTTGTAAACTTATTTATGGAATGGCCCTCATAATTCCTAGTTACTGTTTGGAAAAATGTGAGTTTGTTTAAAGCATCATCACTCATCACTGGTAGTGGCATTATGCAGTTTTGCTGTTTGTTGATCACGCAGGGATTCGATGGCCAGCACTCGTGACTCAACGTAGGTCTGTGATGACGTCACACATGACAGAACGTGCCGTCACATAGGATGATGCTTATTTCATTGTGATTTCGTGTTCTTTTCGTTGACGATTGGTAGCATAGATGCCGGTTTGTGTTGGTTTATGGTGGTTTCTTTACTGTTGAACCTTCCTACCATTGTGCCGTGTTTTTAATATTCCGAGGACTTAGCTTCCACTTAGGGTAGTAGTTAACCGTTTGCAGATTTGACTAGAGTTTAGATATTGTGCCGAGAATACGTTGTTAATGATGACTTTTGTTATACGGAGTTTTGACCGTGAATTGCGATGCTTGCCATAGCTATTTAGAGTTGTTAATCGAACGGTTGTTTGTTAGATGATACTGTAAAATGACTGCATAGTTAGTTTAGCTATTTATTGTGACAGATTCCTGGGATTGGGCTGAAAAACTTACAATGGATGTGAAGTCATGACAGCCATTGTAATTTATTTCCCGTCTGTGTGTTGTTTTTATATTTTGTCAGATGAAATGGTTGTTTTACGATGTTGTACATTAAATGACATTTGCTCATTCTAATGTTCAGTTATGATGGTACTGTGTTGCGCGTCGAAGACTCTAGTTTTCACTAAGACTGGCTATATCTGCTGCATTGACGTTTAATTTGCATGTGTTTAAAGTTTATATGTACTATATAAGTGTTATGTGTCGGTCCGTATCTTATTGTTTGTTCTTTATCGTCCATGTTTTTTGCTGTTTTTCGTCTGCTACTTGTGCTTTGCTGAGACCGATAAGGAGTGTTTGCTGGAAAAGTTTTTTTCGCTTGCTGCACCAAGATTTTTCTCGTAGATTGATAAAGCATTGGTCAATTATTGGTCAACTGGCACATAGGAACGGAGTGATTATTGACTGACAGTTGTACCAAGTTACAAAATGCACCACCATCAAGCTTGACCTTGATGAAATTAGCAGGATTTTGGCTGACTTGGGCCCTTTGGACATGCTTGTTTGTTATCGTTCTGTCAGAAATGTCTGCACTGTTCAGTGGAACTAATTACGAACTGTGCTATCACATGTTGCACTTTATCACATTACCAGTAAAATGGTCTGACAAAATCAGCCGATAATCAGCCAGCTATGTAAATCGATTGTCCGCAAATCAGCCCACTATTGGTCGATATTGATTATCAGATAGTCATTGCATCTCTGGTACATAGTGTGTTTGTTGCATTACAGCTTATGTGTGCCATTCTGTGTGACAGAACTGTTAACTTAAAGTGTTTTGTATATAATGGTAAGTGGGCATTAGAACAGCTAGCTGATGTTGTGTTTGTATTTGTGCATTATTGTACTACTTTCAACAGTTTTAAAATGCACATCAATAGGCCTATGAATGTTGACCATTGAACTGGTGGTCAGTTACATATTTCACACACATCTTTATTCACTGTAGTACGGTAGACAAGAAATGAACAGCAAAGAAATAATACAACTTAACTAAAACTTAACTAAGACTTAAAGATGTAATATAATGTCCATCAGAACTCAAAATGCAGCAAGACGGCACAGATAACATAAAAAGTTATCACTTTGTCTGAGCCGAGACAAAAAGTGTTCTTTACGTCTAGAAATTGTATCAGCTACAGGCAAACAACTGAACATATTCATACATTCAACAATAACATCATCAGACTTAGTCTGAAATATTTTGCTGAAACAACTTTTAATTACATACTGCAAAGAATTAGTCACTGTTCTGTTAACAGGACAAGCTTCAGAGCCATAGTATAACGCCGGCAGACATTTTGCTTTAAACAGCTGTACGATGACGTCGGGTGAAGTGGCACGGCCAACGCGACCAAAAAGTGCATTAAAAGCCCGAAAAGTAGTTTTTTTTGAGTTGCTGAAGGAGCAAGTGAATACAGCTGAAGATGTCATGTATACACCTAAGTATCTAACACTGTTACACCAAAGCAATTCGCAATTGTCTCTGGTTACAAGACTGCAACAATCGGCTTTATAACGCGGACCAGTTCGAATGCAAACAGATTTCTTGTTATTTAATCGCATGTCCAAGGATGAAAGCTCATCCTCACACGTATGCAGCGAAAGCTGCAGCGAGTGAACAGAAGGAGCGAGCAATACAATATCGTCTGCATACAACAAAATACTAAAGCATGTCATATTGAGATAACAACCAAGGCCACTTTCAATCACCTTGTCGACAACACTGTCAATAAAAATGGCAAACAAACATGGAGAGAGAACACCACACAATGCAGATATTTTTGGTGATGGTATAGTTATGAAATACTAGGCAGTGCTTGGTGCAACATATCCCTCCACCAAGGTGAGGAGTGATGTTGCTTGATGTGAAGTTGGTATTTTCAATTAATCTTATCTTTGACTTTCCAAGATACACTGCAAACTATCAGCCGTTATCCTATCTAGTGATGGTAACGAATCATGGAAATGATGGATCTTACCCAAAAGCTAATCCAGTCATTTCTAGTACAATTTTAGGTTTAAGTCATTCTTTGTGTTTTTGTGTTTCATGAAGGTAAAACTTTCTGTAAAGGTTAAACTTTTTGTTTCGTTATTATGTGTGAGTGCAATTTTGCCTGCAAAGGCTATCCCGAAATGACTTATACTGTGTCGGGTGGGACATTAAGTCATACTCACTCACTCACTCCGGCATGTAGGCACTTTTCTTGAAAATATGATCAAAATCTGTTTGATTTGAATCTTGTGTTTTGACAAGAGGTCTGCATGAGATATCACCCATCATTATGCACTGTTATCGGTATTATCGTGCCGCCAAGATGCTTACATTCTGTAGCAGTCTGCACGAAAAATGCAGGGTTCCTACAGGTCAGGGAAAACTGGAAAATGTCAGGGAATTTGTGTTGTCAGGGAAATGTCAAGGAAAAATATTTTTTTTGAAAAGTCAGGGAAAATGATCTTGGATCATGCAGACTGCGGATAACTGTGATTTTTTTGCATCTCCAAATATTAAAAAGCAGGCAAATTTGCGGCTGCCATTGAATGTACAAAAGCTAGACATGTTTCAGCTTCAGGGGGGTTTTGACCCCCCAACCAGGGCCTTTGTCATTTCCATATTGCTTTATTAATACCATTTCATTACTTAATACCATTTATGACATTTATGTGATAGGGTTATTGTTTCGACAATGTCAGGGAAATTGTCATTCCATGACTGGAAAAGTCAGGGAGTTTTGCTACAGAAAACCTGTAGGAACCCTGAAAATGTCTCAGAAAGTGTTTGTAACTTTTTGAGACAGTTTGTATTCAGATGCAAGATTCAAATCCAACTGTGCGGTTATTTCAGCATGTGAAATGAACAAGTCACGTTATTGTGTTACGTAACATGATTCTGGTTGTTTTCATTGTTACTGGTTACAGGTTGTATGATTGGTAGATTGTTTGCCAGTAGTTTTTCCATGCTGTGCTTTTGTTGGGAATCGGAGAAACTGAGAGCCTGTTTAGGTACACAGTTTCAGTTCTGTTTACGGAATGTTGACAAACAATTTCTTGCAGCATAATTACATGTTGTATTTTTGTTTTAAATCGCTGGCATGCTGATGATCAGTGGATATGTGAACATTATCTTGTACTAGTTGTTGTTTTTACGCGCGAAAGCAGCTACTGCTTTCAGCGCATCTTAGCCATCGCAATTCTGTCCCTCTGTCTGTCCGTCCATCACACGGGTGGATCAGTCAAAAATGGTGCAAGCTAGAATCACCAAGTCTTCACCATCGGCTGCCTGGAAGACTCTAGTTTCATGAACCGTAAAGCTTTTCCATAAATTTGAAGGGAGTCACCCCGAACGAGGGCGCTAAATGAAAGGGGGTGGGCACAATTTGCGATTTTTGGCCAATAAGTTGCTGTATCTCAGCAACAGTGCGAGATAGGGCCTAGGTTACTATTATTCACTAATAGGAAGTCGTACACTGGCTCTCGATTGGCGCTGAATTCAATGACCTTGAATGATCTTGAACGCCAAAATAGGGGGTTTTATGGATTTTTTGGTGATTTCAGGCTGCAACATAAGTCTATATCATTCACAAGGTGGTGCCACGGAACTATTATTATGCGACCCAGATAGAGAATTTGGTATTTGTATATTAACTTAGCGTGAACACCCCAATTTTCAGCTAAACTACTGAACCGGAACTGTTTTAGGCTTTCGCGCGTCTCGTGAGCATTAGCTCAAATTTCTTGTTTTCTTTCTCTCTGTCTCATGGTCAAAGACCATCTGGGGCCAGACTCTCTGTTTTCTCCATTTCCTGCCGTACTAACTTATCATTGTGTTTTATGATATTTAGGTGAGTTAATTACATTATTTTTGCAAAATGGTGAATATTGTGTAATAGATAAAATACATAAACTTGTTGCATTGTCGACAAAGGAGAATATTGTGGCAAGCACTAAAATTTTGATCGTTCAGATCAGTTGTACAATGTTCTAAATGTGACTTCATTCAAATGTTAACTTTCCATATTGTATCCAGTATCCAAGTGTCATCTGGATAGTAATCCGCATAATGATGCAGGTATTTCATTGGTTAGAAACTTAGCACAGTGTATTTTTCTTAATGCTTAGGAGTAATTGTTGAACATCGTTTCATTTTTTTGTCTCAAGGACACAGGTTTTGTCGTCTGTGTGTGTTATTATTAAAGAACTGCGTTTTTTGTATTTTCGGCGGAGTTCACTGCTTTTCTTGTGTTCTGTCGGCAGTATTTGTGTCACGGGGTGACCACACGTCGGAAATCTAGAAAGGTCGACAGTTCTCTAGGGGGAACATAATGGAATATGAGCAGAAAATGGGGAATGTCCTGGGTAAAAGGAAAAACTGAAAACTCTGCCTCTTCTTCATTCGTGACAGACGGCACTATAAAAATGTGTTTTGATTGATTAGCTTAATGCATGGCTATTGCCATTGTCCAGTAGTGTTTTTGATGATGCATTTTTGTGGCACAGAGCATCGTCGTACTGTAGTTTTGTGTTATTGTTCCGATCGTTAATATGCGTGACATGGGTAAGCACAAGATGGGTAAACTAAAAGTGCCACAAAGAGCGTGGGAATGCAGTCGCAGTGGTGACCCTCGTTACCGGCTGGCTGACGGCCTTACGTACCACGCGTCTTGCCCTTATAATCCATCCATTCGTCTGCCGATTTCTCGATTCTTTCCATATGGATTACAGCAGTTACCTTACTCGGGGCCGGAGTAACTGGTGTGCCTCTTTTTAGTTTAGAAAGTCCAGGTCGTCACATGTAAATAACCCTCAAGAAAATGATTTATACATTTTTTTTAGTTACAGATGGCTGAGGCATATGATTGTGCCATTGTTAGTCTTAGTTGGCACCTCACAGTGACCCTTTTTGCCCCTGCCAGCTGGACGGTCAGATGGCCGCATACATGGTGGCACTAGTCTTTGCTCGTTTCGTTTAGCGTTGTTGTCGTTCGAATATTGCATGAAAATTTGTCACTTCAAAGTCAGCATGCAAGTTGACAGTGGCTAAGATGTCATGTCTGTGGCATGCATTGACAGGGATGGGGTCCTCATGGATTGTCCTCAACCTCAAGGGACAAAAGATGGTGGCCTTTGTCTCGAAGCCCACTTGCTTTTCATTGTCCTTGAAAATGCTGGCCTCAGACCCATCACTGTGCATTGCTTACAGCACTAGAAGGAAATGATTTCATCCTGTCGCACTACGTTAGGCTTCGTTTGAACTGTGTGTATTTCAAAGCAGTGCTGATTTGCATTCTGTTCTGTAGCTAAACGTTGAGTAGGCCTGACTATTTATCGTGTAGTCCATCAAAAGTAAACACCTGACTTTTGTTCGCATCATAACTTCGTAAAATACTCGTAAATGTGCTGTAGCGTTTGAGGCATGGTGTTTAATTGTCACTCAGTCAATTGCAGTTTATTGTAGAACTCGTATATCGATGAAAGAATTTTGAAAATAGATTGATATTTGGTGCAGGTATTGGGTATTACTTTTTACTGGACCACCCTGTAGTGCTGAGATGCTCAGCAGTCGGCATGTTGAAAGGATGTTTTAGTACTAATGATGTTCAGTAAATTCAGCAGTTCTTATCAAATTTCTTTTTATAT
>Ga0209671_1007759_pt1 | contig 11176 bp, 2 predicted proteins | sample WorMetHERISLAND2_2_FD_187401 | JGI IMG/M metagenome (GOLD analysis project Ga0209671, IMG submission 187401) | Marine gutless worms symbiont microbial communities from Max Planck institute for Marine Microbiology, Germany - Olavius geniculatus... | ecosystem: Host-associated > Annelida >...
GAAAAACGTGAAACGTTCGTGAATATTTCTTTATTTTCGGACTTTAGACATCTTTGGCAATTGATTAACGTGAGTGAAATCGGAAATTTGCGGGTAAGCACTTGTACCGTTTCGCCTGATTTTCTAACTCTGATTTCGTAACAAATGTTCATTTGTTGAGCAAATAAAAATGCACAAATGTATGTGTATAGTGTCATTTGGCTATTACATCTCGTTTCTGTTTAGGACGGCCAATAAGTCTCTTTTCCGAAAACAGTTCTAGTTAAATTTTAGGCATCTGCATCTGGAAAATATAGAATCGCAGCATTTTGACGGTTGGTCACTAGAGGTGCATACAGTTATCACAGATATCTTGTGTTCGACCAACTGTTATTACGACCGTGACAGCATGTCGCCGGATCGATGTGAAGATATTAAAATGCGAAACGTTCTGTGTCGCATATGTCTGGGGAACGACTCGACTCAAGATAAGTGCTCTGATATCTCTCAAAGTGAACCGATTTCAACACTGCTGGCGTGATTTCGCCTATGTCACGTTTGTTTCATCAGAATTCAAAACGCGTCTAGTCTAAGCTTGCGGGTAGAATTCCACATCCGGTCAACGGACGACCGAAGTCTTTCCTGCCGACCGTGGTAGGTAAGTAAGTAACTAAAACGTGAATTTATGTAGCGCATTCCGGTAAAAAGGGACTTTTAATGCGCCGTCGGTAGATCACTGCATCGATATGCGACCAGTCCTCTTTCTCTTTCTGTCTGTCTGTCTCTGGTCTTACGCAGTCTTTGTTGCTGCCCAAGTCCGATATTTGTGGCTACCGAACGAGATGCGGACGGGCCGAGTTGCCATTTCCGGGAGACGTCCCATCAAGGCTTTTTGCTGTCTCCGCAAGTGGACTACTAGCGGCGGTGGTATGTCCACTTGCTGCAACGCGGGTCCAGTGCGAATGACCACGGACCATCAAGGCTTTTAAGTGGTTGGATCGGCGAGGAGCGCGTGCTGGTCGGCCATTACGTTCATCGGCAGCTGGCCGTTAATTACCAGACCCCGGTCACGTCCACGTCCGGTCCTGTCTGCTCCACTCCAGGCTCAGACCTCCTTCCACCCCATCCCATCCCATCTCGCAGGCCGCCCACCAGCGCCCAGTCTCTGGATTACAGAGTCCGTCCGTCTCCGTACGGACACGAGTATCGGCGGCGGGCGGTTCTGGTGGTATACGGGACTCCGACGAACCCCCACCACGGCAGGTTCCCCCAGTCTAACATTCAAACTTTTTCAAAGTGAAATACTTGCGCGCTTGCAGACAACATACATTTTATGGTAGTACAGCACGTTTGTCGTGAAAGATTTTTGCCTTGGGGGTTTTGTTTATACCCGTGGCGTAGCTACGTCAGGACAGACGTGAATTCAATGCATGCCGGTCGGTGGCGGATGTCTACGGGCGGAACAATGGCAGAAGCGAGTTAGACATGTCCATCAACGTCAGGCTAAGACGTCGCATGCAGTCGCCCACACTGAGTTCCTCGAGATTTACGCGAAACCACGACGCACCTCAGAACTGAACTGCCACTGTCAGAGCTCGCGGCAAACATATCTGATAGCATTACAGCTAACTGGATGCATGGAGGTTAGTGGAGGGGCAAGGCGTATGGAGTTTTGGGTATATCTCAGCAAGTTAAACATGAAATTTACCAAGAATATTGGCAATATGGTCTAGAATAATCTTCTTGGTTTTTTTGGAAAAACATCCAGATTTTGTGAAAGGTTATTTTCGAATATTATGTGCATTTAGAAGTTAAAGCACTGACTTTAATCCTGCAGAGTGTTTTAGCAAATTTAGGACTGATGTTACTGAAGCTGTTTTGAAAAGCTGGTAATGTTGGCAAGTGCAGGGACTTAGAGTGCTCTACTAGATGGTATCTTGTTTAGTACTTGCTCATAAGTAATAAGTAAGAAATACTTAAACCTATAACCGGGGTGATGTATACAAAAAGTCACAATGCGCAGTAGTCGCAATCGATCAAAAGTGTTTTCAGTCATCGTCTAGACTGTTCCAAACTGTTGTTCTTGCTGATTGTACCTGGACAGCTGCGGTCCTTTTTGCTCTCGTCTGCGACATGTTCCACTAATTGTTTGTCCAGTCTTTGACATCAATCATTTACCCATCTTTACTGTCCTTCTTGACATTTTCTGTCGATGAATCCTCCCAGGAATCCCTACAAAGATGATTCCTGGCTGTACTCTATGACCCGGCGCTGGTCAGCTGGCACTACTGCGTGCACTGTATATACTATATATAGCTCCTGTAGAAGACTCATTGATGAGTGAATCTGTTGCAGCAGCTGCACTCAAACGCACTTGACCTACACGGTGAGCTGCGTTCATGTTAATGCAGCGTAAATCGATTGTGTTTGGTTAACCTCTGCATGGAGGCCAGGCTGCACGACCTTTCCCTCGCTCAGCCGGTCGTTTTATGTCTCTACAATTAACGATCCTTCCGACGACGACGACGACGACAGGCCAACAGACTGTGGGAGTGAGTGAGTGTGCAGCGTACATGCCGCCAGTCGTCAATGGCGCCGTCGCGTGCTTGGAGTCGGGTCGGGTCAGCAACGGGCCGGGCTACAGTTCCATGCACAGTCCTGCTCGCGCTAAATGCAAACGAAACATAGCCGTGCAGCGGCGCTGTTTAATTATTAAAGAGCCGGCGTCGTCATCATTTACCGGCGCTCCACCGGATCGCACATTAACCTCCCAGGAAATATACCCCTCCCGGATATAACCCTTCCTAGATCATAACTCTCCTCCACCCACAAAGCGCGACAGCATCTCCTTTAAAACAAAACCCAAGACTACAAAACGGCCGGTCTTCTTAAGCTATAACCTCCCGTTCGTGCCGTACTTAACTGTCTGCCTAGTCCATAGAAAAGAGTTCTACCCAGAAAAGGGTCATAAGCGCGGAGGTTCGGAAACAAGGCAGAAAACAACTCCCTATGTGACGGAACCCACTAGGCTTCTCCGACTTTTTGGTCAGTAACGCATTTTGTCCAAAGAGGGGGTTTTCACCCAAGAGGACAATGGCTGGGAGGGTTTCAGCGACTGCAGTGCTGCGGGACGTTTCAGCGCCGTCGTTACGATCGCCAGCTCGCGTGTATGATAATCTATGATAAACTAAGTACAAAACGGTCGCTGTCGACGATAGTCCGTGTGTCCGTTCGTCCGTTCCATCAATCACTTGCTTCCAGTCGCTGGACCTGCTTCGCTCCGCATCCGTTTTATCCCGCTTCTACTGTCCAGTCCGTATAACGGATTGGCTTTCGTCACGACAACTTCGTCGGTAATCAAGCAGCCCACGCTATGCAAGCAGCACCACACGTTATTAGGTCTATACATAGACTCAGTGCTATAGCATTAAAAATCACGATAGTTCACGCCACACGAGGTGCTTCTAACTTTTCTCATCGCCCCTGGCTGCACACACTTTGAGTCAAATTCTACAACACTTCTTCGAAGTCCAAACTATTAGTATAACTCCTTATCTAACAGTGCAACCAGTCAGTCACCCACATCTAGTTCAGTTTTCACGTTTTCAACCAAAAATGAATGCCATTTGCAGCCAAGCCACTAAGCCCAAAATGAGTCACGTTTTCTGCCGGGTTCTGAAGTCTAAGTGTGCCAAGTGCCTTTGCCGTCGATCCACTGTACATCACACTGAAACAGCTCCACCAGCTTCGAATTAGGAAATGAAGAAAATAAAAAACAGAAGAAAAATCGGGATGAGTGGCAGAAGTAAAAAAAGAAAAGAGGAGGACATAAAAAGATGCACCCCCGCAGCCCACACCCGCTCGTTAACGCAAAATCCTGCACAAATGGCTTCGTTCGAAGAGAGGCCGATGTCAATACGCGGATCGATATTTTCTGACGAGTTGCTGACAGAATGCGAGACGAGGAATTCGGAAAGAAGCCCCGGAGTGGACGGAAGACGGTCGGCGACGGACACATACGACTACTGACCGACGACAGGCGCGACGGTGCGACGCTCGCCGACGCAGAAGCGAATTCCGCTCTGGACTGCATGGACGCATGCGGACGCCATACGCCGAAATTATCACGCGATAAATCGAATTTCTGCTTCCGTTGATACGCTGGCGGTCATCGCTTTGGTCTCGGCAAGCGGGGTCCCCGGCACGGCATGGCCGGTGTGGCGGACGCTCCACGGGTGTGTTGAATTCTATATTCGGTCGTGCGCAAATACAGCTCGTCAGGGACGCCGCGCCAACAATGCTCGCAGGACTCGTAAATGATAAAAGCTATAGGCCCTTTACTGCTGCTGCTGCTGCTGCTGCTTCCGGATATATCAGCAGCTGACAGCGAGCGAACCGTAGCATCTGCACGCTGCCAGAAGTCAGAGTCCAATGCACAGCAGCATTATGCGACATCGGCAACGTCTGTGTCTCTCTCCGCTGACGAACTAAGCCCTACACAATGAAAAAGTAAATAGGCCTACGGACACTTGCAGAAAAATATGGGATAAAATAAAATAAAGTAAAATAAAACAACTGGAGACAATCGCTGTGGACTTTGTTTACTGTTTATCACAGAGTGAACGGTGGCGCTGCAAATATACCAAGAAATAATTGCATTTTATCGCAGAGTTCCGCACGTTTTGCAATGAAGCAAAAGAAGTTGTTTTATTGTTTTAGCTCGCTCTATTTTAGTTTATTTAATCGCACAGTCTGCTTATACGTGTAGCGTATTGAAATTGGCATTTATTAAACGATCAAAGACATATTGTTGCAAAGATGCATTGTTGGTTTGTATGGTATTAACGCCATATACAATTTAAACTTTTACTTACTTACAAAAAAAGATATACCAACGTTCTGCTATCTTTGGTTACAACACGGCTGATTTACATGAATCGGGAACGGTCCATTACCTACAAAGATCATGCAGGCATAATACGTCGCACGGCTTTCAAACTTCTTGCTGTTCACTGGTCAAACTCTGCACCGCAGAGCAATTGTTTTTTTTTCTCTCGCCACATCTGTTATATGAGATAAATCATATACCGGCAATGGAACAGAATGTTATCGCTCAGATAAGCTTAAGTCATCACGATATATGCGGTCAAATATGCTTTATTTGTCTGAACGAAAATTAATGCAAAGACATTACAAATGAGATGCATAGTCAAACTAATACAGAGAGTGAAGCAACATGGAAATGAGTTCCACCTATTGATAATAAAATTAATTTATTGGTTTACTAATCACTGACCTGGCCTTGTTTTGTTCTTTTGACCAAGCCATAAAATTTGTTTTAACTCAACGAATAAATCGAAATGGTGTACGTATAGTAGGCAGTCAAACGGTTGCTGGTGGCACGATATGGTCCCCACTTCGAATACGATTTTCTAAAGATCTCGGAAACACGAACAAAAACAACGGTTCCTAGTTATCGGCATATCCAGCCAGGCTTACGCGCGCTGTCGTCTGACATAGAATAGCAGAATATACTGCAGTCTTCCCTGCAGGCGAGCCTGCAGCTGTAATCCAGCGTTCACTGATGATTTACCGAGAACTACACTACATTTACACAGTCCATGTAAGGAGCAGCGCGCCAGAATTACTGGGATCAAATCAGGATTTAATGTTAGTTCAGCTCACGTTTTAATGCACTGTAAGCTAAACCCATGCAGCCATATTTTCGCGACGCTGTGTCTTGATCTCTTACAACGCGCTCGTCAAATAAAGGAATGCTCACGTGAGTCGTAATACAACAACCTTGCGTGTTTTTGACTCGGGGTGTACAATTCAGCAACCATTGTCATGATAGCTCAAAGAAACTGAAATGAAACAGACCAACATCAGTTTTGAGAAACAAAAAATAGATTTATCTTTTATATACACAGACGCAACGCAGTTGACCAATTTTACACGGGCCGTGGATGCACGAACTAACCTTACCCAGTACACCCCACATTTCACTGACTATTTACTGAACTGCACTTTGTCATAGGCACACACTGGCAGCTGAAAAAGCTAAACAGACAAATGTTAGAAAGTTTACTCGATACAATATGGGGGCTGTTTCCCCTGCTGTTCTGACAGCCACATGTTAGGGCCGACCGAAAAATGCCCCGGGCATTCGCGGAGGATAGCAATTGAAGACGGTGCAGTTGGTAGACTTCTAGTTGCAGTAGCCACGGACGCCATCTAATTACTCAATCAGCGTATATTAGCATCTCGACTGGTCCGACTGTAGGCCTACAGCTGGGCTTAGAGACCGTACAACGACGACGTGGTCTTAACCGCGCTGCTGACTTACTTGCTTACTTAGTTCCCTGTCTGGCGTGACGATGTAATTGCTGCGACGTCAGTTGACGCAGTGCTGCATACGACGTCTACGAAACAAACCTCCTCGGCAGCACAACTTAAACAACGGCAAGAACGTCGACTATTGTCTTTCCTTCGAAGACAGAACAAAATGTGTAATATTCGCTAAACTTGTCCCAGCAGTCGCAGTTTCCCTAAGCGAAAAAACTTTTGTGTTTAAAATTCCAAAAAGTATTCATTGTTTCTAAGTTGTACGGAGAAATTTTGTTCCATAAGTATAAACACTCGTAATCACGTGGCGGCGTCCATTTCTGATACAACTAAAGTAAACGCTAAATTTAACGGTAAAACTCTGTTTCCCGCATTTACTGCCATTTCTGCCAACTGGTTCTATTTTCCAGCGCAAAAAAACTGGTGAAAATTAACAAATAAAAAGTAAAATAAAAAGCCTCCCAGGAAATTCAAAGGCTTGTATATACTACATAGGCCCCTACTAGATGGTGTTGTTTAATACAAGCAGACGATGTGTCGTAATGCGGTGCAGAAAAGACTGGACTAGAATTAAACCGTCTTCGTCTGTAGCACTGGTCAAGCAGTCGACTGGCCAAAGAGACATGCTATAAGTAATTAACGCCGTTCTACAGCGACTGTCCGTTCACTGCATGTGAAGCTCGCTCGACACGGCACGGTGAACGCCCACGTCAACGCCGCCTGGGTGATGAACTGGGGAGAGCTGCTTGCTGGTATTCTAAAACTAAAACGTCCGGTACCAAATACAACGCGTGGCTGGGTGGTGTAACGGTAGCGTGCCGAACTCGTAACCCTGAGGTTGCAGGTTCGACTCCGAGCCGGGGCACTGCCAGGTAACCACTTTGGGCAAGTTGTTCACACACAATGTGCCTCTGTTTACCAAGCAGTATAATTTGGTACTAATCAAAAAGCGGTGACGCTCTGCGGCTGGGAAGGTAACCGTAGAACTACCCTAGCACTGGCCATGCGTCACGGACTCAAGTGGTCTATCCACCTCCTGGCTCAACATACGCCCCTGTAGAAGTATGGCATGCACCTTTACCTTTTCACGTAAATCAAACTCGTGGCCAGAAGCGCTTTCACAATCTCGGAAGTGGCAGCTGATTGGCATAAGTTAATAATACCGCAGCGCACTATGCAGCCATTCATTGTCCGCGTTAGCGAACAACTGGACCCGCGGTTTGCAGCTAGCAAACATACCAAAGGCTCAATCTTACTACGTAATCTTTGAACTATTTTCCGTCTGAGTTGACCTCAGCACACAGAGGGTTAGCAATTTGCTCAAGGTTGCTTGCAAAGTTTCACAAAACAAACTCTACAGTGAATTTGCGAGAAAGTAACGACTAAAGATCGCACCGCTTCTATAAAACGCGTCGCTACACTACCTTGTAAAATATAAACGTTGGAAAAAATAGCGCAGCTTAAGACTTCTGCGTTAGCGAAAGAACATTTCACCATCAAATGCGATAATGCTAGTAATTTTGTGATGTAAACAACAATATCTTAAACTTACGACTTATAGTATATTAACAAGCGTCAAATTAACACGGCGCACGCAATGTTGCTATATATACCTGGTCTTTATATGCTGCCGAGCCTTTTCGTATACGTTGATTGCACAATTAAAGTGTCACAAAAGCACGCAAATAATAAAACATAAATCGTACGTGAATAGTTGCAGGAAAAATAGCAAAATTTATAGAATGAGCGATTTGCGTCAGAGGCCACAAAATAGCGTTCGAACAAACGACATTTACTTTGAAAACAGCGTCTGTTGAAAAAATGGCGCAATTTTGCAATACGATAGCCAACTTTTAAAGTCGGTCTCCGAGGTGTTTCAACAGGCTATGCAACATATCCATGTAACGATGATGCTCTGGAGCTTGCTGAACAACTTTTTGGACAACAAGTCCACAGCAAGTCGAGTTAAATGGAGTTTATGCATTCAACATCACCGAGAAAACTACCAGAGATACGAACGACGAAACAGTGCGCTCTTTTTATGTGTCCGCCTATACTGCACGATAGACATCACATCGGCAGAGGCATTACGTTTCCTGGTTATCCTTCCATGAGCCGGTACGTGTGTGTAAAAATATCCCGCACGACTGCACGTTTCTAAAAACTAATCCTCAAGAGAAAACCTCATGCACTGTTATTTATTCGCGTCTGTTGCTCTAGTTCTGGTTCTATACCGAACTGCTGTGTCCCAATAAACAGTCGTCTAGTATTGCCATCTTATTCTGGCAAAATTAAAGGCATTTTGACAATTTTTGACACAAAGATAACCCAAATAACGCTGCATATGAACACAAAATATCTTACGCGTTGTTATTTTCGTAACATTTTAGTCAATAAACGTTGAACGGTCACGGTCAATATGCCGGTGATTAACACAAAAATCGAAGTGCTGCTGATAAAACAATAACATATTTTGTATGTACGGTAGATATATCTGATGCAGTCAGGCTAGATATTTTTCACGATTGAAATTTGATAAATATAAAAAAGTTTGCACAAGAGCGAAGGATTCAGTCAATATGCCAAAAGGTGTCACGTTTTCATACAGCGTTTAGATACTTTTTAAAAGTTTTTGTCGTTTATTGTGCGGCCATTATAATGGGCTGCAAACGAAAATTAAAGAAAAATGGCATAAACATTTTCGGGGCAAGAATAACTTGTGCGAAAATTATCAGCAAAGGTCACGAAAAGGCCTAGGATTAAGATGGCGACGTGCAATGTGCGGACGGCAGCAAAGCGTGTCGGCAAATCGCTGCCATATTTTTCTTGATTTATTCCAGTTTTTCCCACACGTTTATTACAGCTACGGCAAAGGGTCCCCACGCTAGCACAGGCGTGGTGGTTTTTTTTTCGCAAGGGGCATGGTCGAATGGCACCTGTGTCTGTCACAGCGGTACCACCCATGCATCTCGTCACCTCGCTCTGACAACGACACAGCAGTCTGTCCGTCCAAAAAATCCTCTTCACTCCATTACGACGCACCGCAGCAGCAGCAGCAGCAGCATGCAACAACTAGACCTTCCACTGCCATCCAGTATTAATCTTTCTCTCCCTATCTCTCTCTCTCTCTTCGTCCATCAGTACAACCGCATTGTGTCGACTTCTTATTGCTTGCATACCCGTTTGATTCGCTTCCCCGTGCTTATTTCAATAGCTTAATCACGTTTTTGCGGTAATTGCAATTGTAGGCCCCTATCCAGTGTTTTCGTTATGTTTTATGTTTGTTTATATTTTGCAAAGCTTATACATTTTTGTGTCTTCTGCAAATAAAAGCGAAAACTACCACGGCGTAAATTACTCAGTTGTAAAAAGTAAGCCTTATGTTCGGCTCGACTGCCTCAATATTTTTTTTATTATACACATAATTATACACTTTTCAGATAATTAAACAAATCTTGCATTTTGTCAGTTTTTATCGGATCTTAAAAAATAAATAACAGTGCAATAACATGTAACAATATTACCGCAAGTATTTGTTGTTTCGTTACCTACTCAAACCTTATCCCCTATAACCTAGATTTCTCTCTTCTTAATTGTCTACTCCTTGCGCCCCAGATTTGGTTGGTTTCTCTCGACATTGCGTGTTCCTTTATAAATTTACTTGCTTACTAACAAAAAATACCGCCCAGATGATGACAACACTGCAGTGATAATGATTACTTATGCTGTCTTTATGCAGTAACGTCTCAGAGATGATCACGCCGCTAATAGCCGAATACTTTCCGGCCATGCGTGTTGCCGTCCGAAAAGAAAAATGGCCCAATAGCGGTATCTACTGCAGAAATGTCGGGAGGAAGAGACATAGGCCGAGGCCGGACACCGGCGGCGACTCTGTTATTAGCCGATCCAGTCGCCGGTGTCGCATGGCGCCGTGTAATAAATACGGCAGCAGGGCGACCGCACGGCGTGCCACTGGTCGAGAATCAGAAGTCGCCGGCGTCCCATTATAAAATCGCCCCCCCCAGAAAAGTATCCCCCGACCGACAATTTACCGGCAAAAATCCGCCCCGTCCGGCGGCCGCCCGGGCGGGACGGATTTTTACCGGTAAATTGTCGGCCGGGGCAGACTTTTCTGGGGGAGGAGGGATCCTATAACGAGAAGACTTTTATATGGGGCCAGCGATATTTTAATAAAAAGGATACATATCAAATCCGTGATTATCTCTCCCTGGGCGGATTTTTCATGGGGGAGACATTTCAACGTGACACCGGCCCAAGTATGCGTTTAATAAGTCGCTTCGCGTCGGCACCGCGTTTTATGGTCGAAATATTATCAATATCACATATCGCAGCAGTCGCCGCGTGGACTGTAAGCGCGTGTTCTTGCGTCCGTTGTCCACGGTCAGTCCAGCGGACATGTGGCCGCATATGAGAGCCGCCACAATGCCGAGAACTTCGGCTCGTCACCGTAACATTCTGTCCGTCTGTTAAAGTGCAAGCTCCACTACGTCGATATGTCGTGGGGGACGCTGAAAATGCGAGAAATGAAAATACGAAACATGAAAATACGAGACACGAATATACGGGAAAATGAATATGCGGGTGAGACGTACGCTAAAAGTAATTTTACACTACAGGTCAGTTCAGTACAGTACGCTGAATGTCAGTAAATGAAATTCAATGAAATTCAGTTAATGAAATTCAAATTAACGTTCAAAAAAGCAAAAATAGTTATCATCAAAACTCGTCTACAGTTCTACAGTTCATTTCAGTACAGTTCGCTGAATGTCAGTACAAAGTTAAGACGATAGTGATGTACGCTCGACAGATTGGACATCCGCGTCCCTGGTCA
>Ga0209671_1007762_pt1 | contig 11175 bp, 8 predicted proteins | sample WorMetHERISLAND2_2_FD_187401 | JGI IMG/M metagenome (GOLD analysis project Ga0209671, IMG submission 187401) | Marine gutless worms symbiont microbial communities from Max Planck institute for Marine Microbiology, Germany - Olavius geniculatus... | ecosystem: Host-associated > Annelida >...
TATTTTTATGTATAAGCAAAAGAATCTTTATAATATGGACAGTTTTGTTCTGCGACTACATATTTTGACTAAATCGTGCGAACCCCTATAATTCATGGATTTTTCAAAAAATGTTCCGGAGAAGGGGTTATATGGTTATATAGAAAGCCCAAGTGATAAAAATAATTGATTCAGCTGTGACCTTATCTGTCACAGGTCTACGGTATAATGGCCTCAAAAACATAGAGGAGGCCTATTATGACAACATTTCATATCATCGAAGACTTTCCGAAAAGCGAGATCGAATTCGATAAACGATTCGCTACTGAAAGAGCCTGTTACGACTATTTGTCTAAAATAAAATGGCCCGGCGGCTTTGTTTGCTCTGAATGCGGGTGTCATTCTTATTGGATTAGCTCCAAGCACATTTACATTTGCACCCGCTGTGAACGCCAATTTTCGTTAACTGCTGACACAATTATGCATGATACGAAAAAACCCATTACATACTGGTTTAGGGCTATGTGGTGGTTCACAACCCGTAAATCTGGTGTCAATGCGATCAACCTACAGGATCTTTTAGGCTGCAGCTATGTGACCGCGTGGTCATGGCTACAGAAGCTGAGGCAGTGCACCATCCGTAAAGATCGTGAAAAACTATCAGGTAAAGTCGAAGTTGATGAATTTTTCATTCGCGGTCAGAAACCTGGTAAAAGAGGACGCGGAGCCGGTGGAAAATGCATCGTCGTTGCAGCTGTGGAAAGACAAGGTCGCAAAATTGGCAGGATCCGCCTTCAAGTCGTTGATGACTGCTCTGCTGATTCTCTTAATGCCTTTATCAATCAAAACATTGAAGCTGGCAGCTACGTGGTCACCGATGGCTGGAAAGGCTATAATCCCATGGATCCAGACCGCTATGATCATCATCAAGTATTTTTGTCAAAGAACAAGGATCGACACAGTTGCTTATCCGGGGTACACTTGATCGCCTCTTTGGTTAAGCGGCTTATTATTGGAACCTTCCAGGGCCGCTTTGATCCAAAGTACCTGCAACCTTATCTGGATGAATATGTATTCCGATTTAACCGGCGAAAATCAGAAAATATTGGAAAAAAGTTCATGCGAATTGTAGAACAAGTCGCTTCATCAGCTAAAATAACCTGTAGACAAATTAAAAACGGAATCCAAGCTGATTTACTTCTACAAAATTAATTCACTTGGGCTTTCTTTATAACCATATTTATTTATTCAGCAGTTTTCGCATAAAAAATATGGCCCTTTGCAGAAATCGGGCACTGAATCTTAAATTTAGGGTCGAGGATTTCTATTATTCTTTTCAAACTTTCTTTTTTGCAATTTCCAACTCTATTTCCCTCCTCTTGAAAAATAAAACAAGGGTATACATCCCCATATTGGTTAATAGCTATTTGATTTTTTAATGCATCACAAGAAAGATAATGTGTTCTCCTATAATCGTTTACTAAAAAAGAATTTCTTTTTATATACCAATCGGGTAAATTAACAGTTAAATTGAAGTCTTTATATCTGCTGTTATTCACCACAGTATTTAGATCTTCTTCAAATTTGTTTAATAAATGATCATCTTTTTTACTAACTACATGTTTATCAAACAAATTCTTTGCTCTTCCAAAATCATATAGCCAATCTATATTAATTGATTTAACACCCATGTCATATAAATCAAAAATAAATTTTTTTATCCCTCCTATATTTATTTTTGTAACGACACAACTAACTCTAATTGAAAAACCCAATTTTATTGCTGTGTTTACAGCTTTTAATGCATGCCGAAATGAATGAGGTCTTAAGTGATTGTGGATATTTTCATCTATCGAGTCAAGAGAAACTGCAACTCTTTTTAATCCTGCACCGTTTAACTTTATTAGATACTCTTTTGAAGCTAAAATGCCATTTGTTACCAGCCAAAAATGCCCAATTTTTGACGACGATATATAGCTAACAATTTTTTCAATGTCTGGAAAAAGAAGCGGTTCTCCCCCCTCAATATGAACTGTCCTGACGTTCATAGAACTTAATTGCTTAAATACGATTATCCACTCTGATGCCGTAAGACCTGTTCCTTTTTGCTTATTTGAGTAAGTATAACAATGGCGACATCTAAGATTACACAATTGAGTAATATAAACATGAACGTACGATATTTTATCGCAACTAGTCTTTCTTTTTTTCTCGCTTCTTGTAATTATTTTCATGGTCTAATATCTTTACAACGCCGCAGAAAATATCTTTTATTGCATCCTCTATGCAAATATCTTTGAGTAGAAAGTGATACAGCTTTTTAGAACCCCCTCCTTTTTTACTAAGCCCTTTTGTAATAATTATTTGTGCAATTTTGTCTGCTAAAAGAACGTTGCTTTTTGAATAAATACTAATGCGATTCCTAATTATAAAAATATATAAATCACTATTATATTTAATGGTTTTTGAGCGTAACAATTTATTAAGTAATCGCCCTGGGAACTTGTTATCAAGACGTATAATACCTATGTTATAATCTCCAACGTTTTTATTGTTAGACTGCGTTTCTATCTCCTTAACGAACGTTTTCTGATAAACGTCATATAGTTCTTCTACAACTTCATTATATTTAATAATGGTTTTCTTTATTAACTCTTTTAAACTAGAGGGCTGGAATAAAAAGTCCCAGGCTTCGAAATAATCTTTTAGGTATTTCCTTACATTGCAATCGTACATTCCTTTGAAATTCTTATCTAAGTTAAAAGCATCGTAGTGTAATTGTTTTCTTCCATTCGTAAAACCCAATATAACTAAATCATTTAGTTGAGACGTTCTTTTGACATGAAATCCATCTAAAAAATTTATTTGCAAATCACCAATAGATAAATAGTTCCACCCATATTTTTCGACATATCTAATCGGAAAATCAGATTTCACAAGATCTAAAAATATAGTCTCAATCTCGTCTATCCAATGGTGCTCCAACTTGCTATTAAATTCTACGACTCCACCATTGAGGCTTATTTTCGCATTTTTTGTATTCACATTATAGCTATTGAAAACGATTTGGGAAATTATATAATGTGCGGTATTAAGTTTAGTAAAATAACTTCTTCTGGTTATATTCACAATACATTCAACCATATTGTTGACATTTAAATCGAGAGCATTATGAATTCTATGAAATATTTTTTCTCCTACCAACCTTGTCCGGTCAACAATATGCTCTTTTCCAGTTTCTGTATTCACTATAATTCCGGTGTCAAATGGATGAGTTGGACCTCCTGGATAGAAAGAACTTTTGTTAAGAATTACCTCTTCGCCAATTATTTCTCTAACGCGTGCAGTAAATTTTCCAACATTTTGATTTTTTGTCTTTATTTTATGTGTTGGAATCACTTTTTTGCACTCTTTCTATTTGTAGGAATAGGAAGATATTTTATTCCCCATGTTCATTTTAAAAAATAAATTTTAGTACATAATATACCTGTTGATATTGATATGTTACTTTTTTTGGAAATTAATGTCCCCTTCGGGGAATGGGAGAAAATCCCTCGCCTTTAGGCGAAGACTTTAGTAGGCTTGCGATATTATGAAAAATTATCGCAAAACCTTCCATAGTGTCTATGATATAAAATTTCATTTTGTATGGATAACCTAGTATCGCAAGCCGGTGCTCTTTGGAGACGTGGCAATCCGGGTTAGGGATTTGATCCGTGAAATTTGCCATAGCATGGATATCGAAATCATCAAAGGCCACGTGTCCAAAGATCATGTTCATTTGTTTGCGTCAGTGCCACCGTACCATTCGGTTAGCGATGTGATGCAAATGGTAAAAGGAAAAACATCACGTAAGTTGCTAAGCGAGAACCGAATGCTGGCCAAAAAATTTTGGGGTCGTCATCTGTGGGCTCGCGGCTATTTTGCAGCTTCCTCGGGCAATGTCACAGATGAGGTCATAGCCGAATATATTCGGCTAAAGAGCAAACAAAAGCGAGACCGCGATGACGACTTTACGATAGATTAACTCGAGTCGGCTTTAGCCGAGCATGTTTGAAGCCACCGGCTTCCAGCCAGTGGAGGTTCACTTATAATATTGTGGGCTTAATTTAAGGGGTGGAGGAAGAGATTCGAACTCTTACCCATTAGACACAGCTAATTGCTCTCACCATTTGAGCTACCCCCACCATATTAATCTAATAGCTTTTCACATGTGATAATAAGGCTATTGATGTTGCAGCCTGGTGCATTATTGGGGTTGTTTTTATATTTATTTTTTGATTTAACAAACTGTCCAAGTCAGATTTCAACCGTGTAAATGTACGATCATTTATATTAGGCCTCGGGACGGATAAATCGTCATAAATATCTTTATAGACATTGGGTAAAGGTATTTCACCAAGCATGAGCATTTCTTGAACAGGATTAAAAGAAGTCACAATCGTAGCTATAGAACGGTTGTTCCCACTTATCGGCATGTCAATGAAAACCTCTATTAGTGGACTAAATTTTTCCATTAGTTTGGATCGATTTTCTCGCCAAGGATTAAGACAGACTAATTTCCCGCCTGCAACTCCTTTCTCAATAACAATTGGTGTCCTTCTTGGAAAAGAGCGCAGCTGTTTAAGCAAATTAAAAAGCGAATATGAGTTTGTACTAAAAACGCAACACTTTTTTGCACCATTTCCAACTGCCTGTTTTAAATAGCAAAAATTACCTTCAAGAAGAGGTAGAATTCTTGTTTTATCATCCATACTTAAATCACAATCATCTAATACAGGTGCATTTTGACTATCTAATTTAATATGTGAATCACTCCGATCAAGCACAAAGCGTCCGCCAGATTCTACTATGTTTAAAATCTCGAGTCGATATCCACTTTTTAGCCTGTTTAAAATCACAGTAATTGCTGGAGGACGATGCTTGACCCAAATATTAAACACTCTATTTCCTGTAGTTTTTGGGGATAGTAGATCAATTATGTCAGATACTTCTTTTTGTAAATAAGGGCTAGTTTGTAAAAGGGAATAGTACGCCTTATTGTTCTCTAGCCTCGGACCCTGAGAATTACCGAGTAGGCGAAAGGGATGATTGGGATTAAGTCCTGCTTCAAATATTTGTTGTATTTTTCCCGTTCCAATAGGTATTCCCCAATTAGTGAGGCGGGTGTAGATATATGCCTGGCGGACTTCGGTCACATTCGGTATGTCGACACGCCATGGCGATGCATCACAATAACGTTTGAGACTATCAGTATTTATTATAAGTTTACTGTCTCTGAATTTTATCAGGGCCATTTGGCTAATAGGAATAGGTATCGACTGTATACCAGCTTCTATCAATATTGAAGAAATATAATTCACATGTGACGAGCATCCAATTATGGCAATAGGTTCTGCCTTGTACCCTGTAACCGCCATTAATCGTTTAATTTGCTCAGCAAAAACCTTAGTGAAATCGTGCCTGAGAGATTTTAATCCGGCTTCCTCCAGAGCTTTACGGCTATCTGCATGGAGAGGTCCGAATTTTTCAATTCCATATGCTCGCGTATTAGTTTCGGTGACCCAAATTTTACGTTCTTTTCCAATTACCATATCCATACGTAGTAGGGGTACAGGTAAAACAAGAGCTATTGCTTTCTTTTTCCAATTTTCGTTAGAAGAATTGAAGTTTTTTACAAGCTGTCTAGCGAAATTACGGGTATTTTTAGTAAGATATCGTGTATCCCAAATTTCTTCTACAAATGGATACTTGTCAGGGAAAAGTGAAAGAATGTTTCCTGCTAATTCAATTAAAAAGTTTGAGAAGCAAATCTTTTCAAAGAATTCTACCTGCTCTTTTTTATAGATAGACAACAAGGGTGAAGGCGCTATCCTATGATGGAATCCAGCCCATTTTTTTTGCATTTTTGACTTCCCACTACTAAAGTCAATACAATTGATCTTTGACCGAAGAGCAAGCTGTATTTGATGAGACCATTTATTGATAGGTGGTTCATAGATCCAGGTCGGTCCATTTTCATGAATAAAATAATGAGTGAGGCGTGTGGTTTTATTGCGAACCTGTTCCATACTTAATTGATTAGGACTCCGGCAGATAGATGCTATCGGTTTTTCTTCCGCAATATCCCAAATCCAATATTGGGAAGGATAGCCAAAAGAATGATCTCTATTCCAACCCCAAGCTAACGGTGGAGATATCCTAAGCTCCTTCATCAGAAAGTCGCAGTATTTTGCAACATCATCATCCATATGGTTCAGAGGTATATAATTTAAGAATAATTAATAATACGAATTCAAGTTTTTTGATTCATTTAGCTTGCGTTTCTTAGCCATTGATCCGGTTTTTCCATTCCGCAATAAAAAGATTTCAGCAATAGCAGGAGATTTGCTTTTGGTCTGATATGATTCGGCTCTAAGTTATTTCAACAATTCAAATTTAGTTTTAGGGTAGATTTCCGTTTGACCGGTTGGTATATTGTTTATTGAAAAGCGTATGAAATGTCAATAAATTATAGATGATTAGCTAAATTATCTGCCACAATTTCGTTCTGTTTCATGCTCCGGATTGATCGTTCAGACCTGGCCATAGATCCCAACAAAGCAGGGCAAAAGCAAACTCGGCTGCCAATTTGCCAACAGGAAGCTGCATTTTGATACGTCATATCTGATCATCGCGACAACCTTCCTCGATAAAATGTTCAAACCGGCGCTTGAAAATAATATTGGTGAAATTGAAATTCGAGCATTTCCAAATGGACAATGGCCGGAACAATATTTTTATCAATCTACCGGAAAAGGTGCTGAGATCGCTTATGAACTATGCAATTCCGGAATCGATGTTTATTTCGGCGTTTATCCGCGGATCGGAAACGCGGGTAAAAAAGAGAACGTGCACTATGTGACGGCATTTCATGCTGAGATCGACTATGGCACTGACGGGCATAAAAAGGAATCCGAGTATATATGTTAATGGGGACATTCGTTCCATTTATCTATTTACATAATAGGTGCGATCTGGCACTTAGAAGTCATGCCTCGTATAGCCCGCATAGATGCCCCCGGTGCACTGCATCACATCATTATCCGTGGAATCGAGCGCAAAGCGATCTTTAAAGACACCACGCGACCGGGAAAATTTTTTTGAGCGCTTATTAGGCTCGTCGGATTTTGTCGAGAGGGTATTGAAGCAAGCCGATGAACAGTTGTTATATTGCGGTACGCAAATTGGGATATAGATGCAGCGATGTTTCTAAAACAATGGGGATCAGCGCGGGTACGGTATGCAAAGCGGCCAATTTCGGCAGTAAATTATCAAGGATTGGTAAAATTCAAAAACTGATATTGGATACCTGACCTCTGAGAAGGTCTTTTAAAGAACTAAATTGTCAAAATAGTTAAATGGAACGGACGTCCCCATTATTCCCTAAGACCCATTTACCCTATTATCACAAAATGTCGTTGGATTAAAGAATCTTTAACAATTCAGAATAGTTAATAATCTGCCTTTTTTTGTGTCCAAGTATACACTATTCCGTTTTACCGGTATACAATACGATATCGCCTATTTTTTGTATAATTTTAGCAAGATGTGGAAAATTTCGACCTTGATATGTCCAAGTATGTATGTTATTTTGATATGAATTATTCATACTTGGATAAAAAGAGGGAATGGTGCCAATCGATATCGACAAAAAAGCTATCAGAGCTATTCATCAAAAAAAAGTAATCGACATTGAAAACCTGGCTTCTCTTTTAAACAGTTCGATTAAAACAGCCCGAAGACGATTAAAACTTTGGCAGGCAATTACTAGCTACAATAAGAATGGCCGATTCTACACCTTAGCTGGCATCCCTGACTTTGATTCCAATGGTCTCTGGGAATACCGCCACGTACGTTTTTCTCAACACGGCAATCTGAAAAATACAATTATCGCTTTAGTAAACCATTCAACAGCCGGGTTAGATGCGGCTGAGGCCTCTGATCTGTTGGGAATCTCGGTTCGTTCTTTTCTTTCGTATAGACAAAAACATGCGGATTTAAAGCGGGAAAAAATACAGGGACGATTTGTCTATTTTTCCGCTAGACCAAAAGATTACCTTCAACAAAGACAGTTGCGAGCCGCTATGACAAGAACCATTATGCTGCCTTCCGATATCGAGGCCATAGCGATTTTAGTGGAAACGATTAAGAATCCTCATCTAAGCATTGATCAACTTGCGGTGAAATTACAAAAGAACAATTATCGGATATCTTCGGAGCGTATTGAAAATTTGTTTAGCTATCACGGTCTGAGTATAAAAAAAACGCCGGATTTAGCTTTTTGAGATGCCTTTGCTATTACCGGGAGAAAATTGAGAACAAAATTAGCGGATCTTTTCTGTTTAACAAACCGCCAAAATTCGATTTTTACCCAGAAGATACCCACTGTAACAACGACCTGTTTCCGCTATATGTTTTCAAAACAGAACCTTGCAAAGTTATCACCCTGCAAATCGGCACCTTCAAGGCGCGCGAGACGGTAAAAGTATGCAAAAAATGTGGCCGGATCTATCGATCCAAACAGCTGTGTCGTTTATTTGCGCCATCATGCAATTTTGGATACGATGTGCTGGTTTACGTTGGTAATGCAATCTTTTTGCATCATTTGCCGGATATAGTCATTGTCGAGCAGTTATCCCGAAAAAACATTCATATCAGTGCATCAGTAATTGCTTTTTTGCGGGGATATAGAGGACGTTCCCCGGATTTTCGGATTATTCAACCCTCGTCCTTTAGTTTCAACCCCTGATATCGACGAATTTCGCCCCCTCGTAGTCGATTCGCTTGCGCCGAGAACGCGATATTTAGTTTTTCGATTAATCCCCGTTACAATGATATGGTGTTGGGCTCCAGAGGAGATTATGCCGGCTTTCTGAGGCATGGTCGCCCGGCATCAAATTTATCGGACATTTAAACCGTAAATCCGAGGAACGTCCCCTATATGTCCTATTCGTTGATTGTTAATTTCTCACTGAAAAACTATTTAAGCTCACCCTTTTTCCCTTTTACTTCTTGCACGTACTGTTAGGCATTCACCGGGGTCCGACCCCATTTTCCATTTCAGGTGGGGATTTTAAAGTGGCCATCGGGTTCCCGTCGTATTTGACGGGTCCGCCATATAAAACGGCTTATGTAAGCCATGCAATTTTTCAGACCACTTCACTACCCTTTTCCAAATATATAGTAATTCAACAGCTTATATCAAATCTAATTGAAGAAACAGCGTTTGGCACAAAATTTGACTATTCCTATCTGCAGCTAATACATCTGCTAAAAATTGAGTTAAATTTCATAGTGGATATATAGGGTTGGGGTATCGTTCGAGTGCTGTTCCCACAGCCCCACCCTCGGAGGTACAAGCAAAAAGGGGAATCCATGATGAATATCCGCACCCTCTGTTCGCTGCGCCATCGTCCCGAACTCGCTGAGCCCGCCTTCAAGAGTTTACACCCGGCGCCGGCCGTGCGACGTATCGCTGCACTCTTCGCGCTACTGGCGGCATCAGTTCTGGCTGGTTGCGGCAATCCATACGCGCTCAAGATCGGCAAGATCGACTACGGGCAGGACCAAGCCCCAGGCGTCATCCAGTTCACTGATCCCAAGATCTACAAGCGCGAGGCTCTCATCAACGAGCGGCGGGACGAGACTGCCTACCTGAAAGCCCTGCTCGACAATAGCGGGGAAGTGAAGTTCGAGGCGCAGATTGTCCGCGAGGTGGAACTTATCCAGGCCCTCTCAGCATCAGTCGGGCTAAAATTCGATACGGGGGCGAAGCTGGATTTCGAGCGTGCCCGCGAGATCAGCGACGTGCAACAGCGCATCCAGATGACACGGCTAGAGATGCAGCTCGCCCAACTCGAGCGCGACGCGGAATTGCTGCGCGATCAGCTCGCCGCACAGGAAACGCCAAGCGCTCCGGCCCCGACCGGCGACGCGGGCGCAGAAGATCTGCCGTCTGGCCCAGATTCTCCCGACGTCAGCAACCTTCTCGACCAGATCAACGGCTTGCGAGACTTCCTGGAGCAGAGGCTGGACAAGGTGAGCACCCCGCCGAGCAAGTCGGCAGGCACCGCGAGCCCCATCGATGAGTTCCATGACCGCGAGGCCTACCGGGACGCCATCAAGAGCGCCATCAACGCGCAAAGCCTGGACGAGCTTCATGACATGAACGGCAGCACGCTGTTCCGGGTACAGCTGCAGGCGACGGTGCTGCCGGCACCGGGCGAACACATCGACACACTCGGCCTGCTGCGAATGGAGATCGTTCCGCCGACGATCGACAAGCAGAGCGGCACGCTGCAAAGACTCTATCAGCGCTGGATCTGGCACGTGATGCAGGCGCTCAATCGGCCGCCTTGGGACGCAAGCAAGGACAATGCACGCTTCGAGCAGGACCAGCTGCTGCTCGGCCTAGGCGAAATCGGTGGGCTGTTCCAGGTAGTCATGCTGGAGGTCGAGAAGAGGCAACGCGATTCGTCTGACACGAGTCGTCGATGCCAGGGCTGGCAAACGGAGGAGCGGGACAACGAGAAGTGCTGGTACCTGCGGATTCCCGTTGCGTCGGGCACCGGCAAAAGCGTAGGTCCGCTGTTCGACATGGTCGCGCAGTTCTCGAAGACGCAGCAGAATGACATCCGGGCGCTAACGGAAAAGCTCTCTTCAACTGACACTCGCCGGGCAATCTCCGAGCAGAAGCTCGAGTGGGAGGCCGCTCGCAAGGACCTTTCCGACCAGCAGCGAACCAAGGGCGAAGAATGCTGGGCGGAGGGGGTGAGCGACAGCACCCTGGCCTTCGCCCGAGACGTGCAAACGTTCTGGCCGGCGCTCGAGCAAAGCCTGCTGTTCGTCGCCAATTCCGACCTCGGCGACAGCGAGCTGGAAGCCCAGATCCGACAAGAGGTAAACGTCATCATCAATCGCGGCGGCGGACTCCGGCAGGCATCGTCAGGTCTGCTTCAGTCGCTGGCACGGCTCGAGGCCACCGACAGTTGCCGCGCGCAACTCGTTGCCCCCTGGGCGGTCGAGATCTCTGCCGCCTTCGAGAAGGCTGTGACGGGCACCCTCGCGGCGATCGGCGAAGCCGGCAACCGTGTGTCCGTCTACGACGTGTCGCCCACCGAACGGGTGCATCGTGTCTCAACCGCGGCCGCGCGG
>Ga0209671_1007763_pt1 | contig 11175 bp, 8 predicted proteins | sample WorMetHERISLAND2_2_FD_187401 | JGI IMG/M metagenome (GOLD analysis project Ga0209671, IMG submission 187401) | Marine gutless worms symbiont microbial communities from Max Planck institute for Marine Microbiology, Germany - Olavius geniculatus... | ecosystem: Host-associated > Annelida >...
GTGCTGGTGCGAATCAGCCAGGGGGCAAAACGGTGCAGGGGCAAAAAAGCCGTGATTCTTTTGAACTGGCTCGAACCACTACTAGTGCTAGTATTGTTGCTACTTCTACTCACTGCCGCTTCTGCTGTCGCCGTTGCCACCACTTTTACTACGGTATTACTGATAGTGAGTCCACGTTGTCAGCTGATGATGTGTGCTGCATTCTGTCCCAACTACTTTGAGCAAGTTGCCAGTGATGAACTACTACTGCTGCTCTCTCTCACAACAACAACAACAACTACTACTACTACTACTACCCGGTACTACTGTTACTGATAGTGAGTCAGTGTTGTCAGCTGGTGATGTGCGGAGCTTTCTATTCCAACTGCCAACTGCGCTAAGTTGTCAGCAATGAACTACTACTACTACTACTCTCACAACAACAACTACTACTACTAGCTTACTAGTACTACTGTGTTTGTTTGTATTGTCAGCTGGTGATGTGTGGTGCATTTTATCCCAACTACTTTGAGCAAGTTGTGAGTGATGAGGAGATGGCTGATCGGGAAATCAGTGGCTACAATCCACGCACCACTGTCATGGTCAGTCTCTTCAGTGTTGTTGTATTATTTCAGAGTTAAACACTAAAGCCTGTGTATAATAATTTTTAAAAAATAATAATAAAAAAAGCATTTGTAGAGCGCCGTGGTGCCGTAACTTCAGAGGTGCTGGCAGAGCCGATAACTTAGCTAAATGCAGTATTGAAGAAGTGAGTTTTTTTTAAATACAGACAAGTACCAATTTATATAGCGTCAAAATCTTACAACAGAATCAGGGCGCATTGAAGGAGGGCAAGATAATAGGACTGAAAAGAATAAGTTTTAAGATGACGTCTGAAAGAGGCGAATGTTTGAGTTTGATGAATATGAAGCTAGTGACGTAAGCAGGCAAAGAGCTTTTTATGGGTAACCTGTCGCAGAGCTACAGAGCCTCATCTGCCATGTGGTATCATGCAGGTGAATGTGCCCACCTCATCCCCAGTCAGATCGGCCGGTACTCAATATACCTACCCTGGAGGGTGGTGAGGCTGAGTTGACCTTGGTGTTGGTTATATACTGGTCAAGATGGTTTACCTGTCCAAAGGTAGTAACCACTTGTGAGTAACCTGACTGCAAGTTGAACCCATGTCCTTTGAATCTTACGTTTTACACTCTACTGTTACGTCACGAAGCCATTAGACACTTGTGCTTTGTGATGTTGTGTTAATCTGTCTGTCTGTCTGTCTATCTGTCTGTGTATCTGGGTCAAAGTCTGTGTCTGTATGTAGGTCAAAGGTCTGCCGGCCAATCAGGGTCAGTTCTATCGGCAGGACATTGAGCAGCTGTTTGTCGTCTGTGATGAATATCAGCGCAAACCAAAAGTGCACTTCGAGGAAACGAGGCACGTCACGTAGACTTCGTAGACTTTGATGTTTTGCTGATAGCTTTGACAAATTCTGACTGATTTTTGCAACATTTTCATGAGGTTTAATAGAGGCCGCTCGTTTCTGAAATTGTCAGATTGTTTTTTTCCGTATAGGGTGCATATGTTTATATGCACTATTCAGTTATAATGGCTGGTAGTGTTAGCGATTACTAAAGTATTTAATAGTTAACTTTGTAAAAATTAGTGTTGACTTTGACTAAAAACTAACAGTTTGGATCTGGATAGTTAGTCGGCAGGGCCCCAGAGCTGGGACATCACATCGACGGGCTGATCATTCGAAAAGGGCTTATTTTGTTAGCACTTTCGTAAGTTATTAAGCTAACAGCTCTCACTGTTTGGTGGCTGCTTAGTCTAGTGTGGGTCACATCAATGTAGCGTTACTCAACATTGTCTGTTTGTCAGTTTGTCATGGTTCTTATGGTCAGGGTTAGTTGGGGAAAATTAAAGTACCAGGGAGAAAAGTTAACAAAGATGCAGAAAAAAATTTGAACTCTTGGGCACAGACTGCATACAACAGTTCAGAATTTTTTCTGCTCACTTTGCTCGCAGATTATTTGTATCTCTTTTTAAATTTGTTCCGCTGCTCTTTTCTCTAGTGTGGTTGCAAGTGATTAAAAACCGACATTGGTATTTCGCGTGAACAAATAAGTCAGAGACAACGATTCATTTTGTCCTGGAAAGTCTGGTAAAAATCAGGGAAAATGAATTCTGCTCTGCAGAGTAGTAGGAGCTATGGTTTTGACAGAGTATATGTCTGTGTGTCAGGGCGTTCATCGAGTTTCCTCGTGACACCGCTGACGGCTCGGCGGGCAGAGTGCTGACTTCAGTCTACCTGGCTCTCAAACTACGGTCAGTATAATGTCCATCTGTCTGTCCGTCTGTCCATCTGTCTGTCCGTTCATCTGTCTGTCTGTCTTTCTGTCTGTTCTTTCGTCTGTCTCTCTGTCCATCTGTCTGTCCGTTCATCTGTCTGTCTGTCTTTCTGTCTGTTCTTCCGTCTGTCTCTCTGTCCGTCTGTCTCTCTGTCCGTCTGTCTGTCCATCTGTCTGTCTGTGGCAGAGGCCGGGTGGCAGTGCATTTGGGTACTGATGAGCTGACTACATTCTGTAGTCAAAACGTCCAGGCAGGCGGAGCTCTACATAGCCAGATGTTTGTCTGTGCACCTGCGGCCAGTTGATTCAGCAGCTGCGGAAAATCCGGAATTTAAGTAATAATAATAATAATAATAAAGCGGATTTATACACAGCGCTAAAAGCAGAATTCACTAGGCGCCGCAGTTTCAATCAGTTAAACAAATGTGTCTTTAGTTGCGCTTTGAACTGTTCATAGTCTTCCACGGCTCGGAGTGCAGCCGGCAAACTGTTCCAGACTCGTGGGCCGGCGATGGCGGATGATCTGTCACCGAGCCATGTCCTTGTTTTTGGTATAGTACAAGTGACAGAGGCGGCTGAACGTAATCGGCGAGTGTTGTCGCTGACCAAGTTGCAATCGTCGACCAGGTATGGAGGTGCCAAATTGTTCAATGCCTTGAACACCAGTGTGGCTATCTTGAACACGACACGGCGTCGCACCGGCAGCCAGTGTAATTCACGTAAAACGGGTGTGATATGTTCACATTGTCCTGCGCGAATGACCAGCCTCGTGGCAGCATTCTGAACAAACTGCAATCGTTGTAGAAGATTGTCAGTGATGTAGAATGTATAACAGGAAGTAGAATGGTGGAAGCTTTCTGTGGTGGAGGAGTCTGGGGAGCTCCATGTTTTGGGAGTTGGGGATGTGACTTATGGAAAAAAGTTGAATGTAGGTCTATAATATGTGCAATTTTGTGCATTTCGTGGGAGAGAAGTATGCAAAACGTGCAATTCCATGTTTAATTTTGATGTTGAGGGGTCAACCCATTAATAACATCTGTTGCTACTACTACTTTTACTGATGCATGCATTGTGTAATACAGTCAACTTCGTGCAGTGCCATTGGAAGTGGAACTTGTGGACACAGAGGCAGCTCGACAACATCTTGAACAGTTGTCCACCAGTCACGGACAGATGGCTGCTATGAACAGGACTCTACGTAGCAACAGGTAACTACTACACATGTGCTACTACTACACATAAGTAAGTAAGTAAATGATTTATAAAGCGACAAAGTCTCAGAAAGAATCAGAGCGCATACTACTACTACTGTTACTACAACATCTTGAGCAACTATCAACCAGCCACAGACAGATGGCTGCTCTCAACAGGACAGTACATAGTAACAGGTAACTACTACACATGTACTACTACTACTACTATACACACTGCTGCTACTACTACTACTACTACTACTCACACTACAGCAACTGGTAATGTAATGGTTACAACATTGGACTTGCAGTCACAACATTGTGGGTTCAACTCCCAGTTGGGTTGCTATCAAATGGTTACTGCTTGGACTATGACATGTAAACCGTCTCAGTACATAACCAGCCACAGAGATCAACTCAGCCCTCCATCTTCCGGGGTAGATAAGTCAAATACCAACCTGTCTGGCTGTGGTTATTGTGGGGCAAATTCACCTGTGTCAGGTGGCAGGTGTAATCAATCTCATATGGCACGTGACACTCTGTAGCTTGGTTGATGCGCTCGACGATATGGCTACAAATATCGCAGCATTCTCTGCAGTGGTTTGCTTTTAGTTTTTTTTCTTAACTGTGTTGCTACACTACTTTGTGAAATGTTGTCTGTCTAGGCTGGATGACAGTGGGAGCGCTGATGTGGCTACTAGTCCCCAGGTGGCGCTGCCCCCTCCTAGCACTTCAACTATTCGCCTTCGAATCATCAACGTAAGCTACTACTACTACTACTACTGCTGCTGCTGCGTTCTGAAGCCATCTCATGTAGTATTATTCTAGCTTGCAGCTTCTTAGAATTAGGTTTATTTTACAATATTCTTAAACTTTTTTCAGTCAGTAGTCAAGTGCTATAATCGTTCTGCATTGTGCATGTAGAAGAACGGTCTTGATAAACACATGTGCCACCTGTGAATGTCTGGCAGATAAACTGATACATAATACTTGAGGAATAAATTTATTTCACTTTGAGTCATGTTTACATCCATTCTTGCACAGGCAAAAAAAACGAAAACAACTAGTTTTCACCAGTGAAACCTGGTTTAGAGTCAGTTTTGTCGGTTTTTTAGTGCGTATTAGCTACGGTAATTCTGTTTGTCCGTCTGCCACGTCCCCGTACCGATTCATGCCCAGGTGAGATAGAGACTTTGGGTTTTCACCTTATGATAGCATAGAGTCTCTAGTATTTTGTGACAAAATTTCATACCACTAGGTGAGGGGGTCCCTCAAAATGGGCGTTTTTGCTATTTTTTGGCGATTTTCAGTTTCATTGGAGTGAATTGCGACAAAATGGTTGGAGATAGACCAAGACAACCTGCAAACAGGAACTGCTATAGGCTCTTGTGCCCTCATGAGCATTAGCTCAGATTTCTTGGATGGTTGGTTTCCTTGATGGATTGCAGAAAACTGCTGAAACTAATGAAACCCAGAACAAAACCGCTTGCGGTTTCTCTAAATCGATTATGGCTGATGCGTAAATTTGTTAGACTTTACTGGGTGACTGATCGTCCGGAAAAACCTGGAAATGTCAGAGAAAAAATCTTGTCAGGGAAATATGCGTGAAAACTTTTCTAAAAATTGTATCAACAGGCTTGTATTGTATCATTTACTTATTGCTCTGTCTCAATTGATTTATGCTTTTTATTGCTGAATTTTACTTACCCAGTACTTACGTTTTAGTTTATTTATATCTGTGTTATATTTTATTTTGTAGTATTTATTTATATTACTTACAAAATGGTCAGGAATGCCGTGAATCAGGGAAATGCCATGGAATTGTCAGGGAAATTCAGTGTCTGACAATTCCCCGATGGCAGTCACCCTGTCCCTATTGGACCGCAGAACTAATGAAACCTGAAACGAAACCGGTTTCGGTTTTGCTAAATTGATTGCGATCTAACTGTGCCGGAGGGTAGCGGTTGAGTGAGTGAGTGAGTAGGGTTTAACATCCCGCTCGACACCGCATAGGTCATGTCGGATATGGCCTTTCCAGGCAGAATGCATGCAGACACATAATAACAGAACAGTAAGTTTAACCTTTACAATAAAGAGACAGAAACTTTAACCTGTACAGAAACACAAAATGCAAAAAATGACCTAAACCTAAAATTGTAAGAACTCCCATTAAATGTGTACATAATGTAATTAACAATAATGGTAGTTTTAATAATCTTCCCTGCTATTTTTTCAGCCATTAATTTTAGAATGCTGTCTATTGGAGTACAGAGGGGGAGGTGGAGGGTAGTGGTTGAATGTGTTACATACTTATTGCTGCTCTGCAGGTGTTGGACTGCGGTCGTTTCTGGGCACAGAATGCTGATGCAGAGAACCTTGAGTTACTGAACAGTATTCATACTCGCCTGCAGCAATACATCAGAGAGGCCCGCGTCACTGTACGTGTTTCATTTGTCCCCCTAACCACTTGTGCCAGCTCGATAATTCGAAGGTTTGATTGTCTAAAGGTTTGACAGTCCAAAAGTTTTAGGATTATTTCTTACGGCTACAGGTAAAAAGCGGATTGCGTATGATGCAGTAGGTAATGCTGTACCGGTAATTCAGCACTTATGTATAAGTTTAACCATTTCCAACCCTATTTTTTTATCTTAATCCCATCTCTAACCCTATTATTTATCCTAATGTTAACCCTAGCCTTAACCCTAATGAAATATTCGCACATCAATTTTCACCATTGTCCTTTTTCTACACTGTGTCCTAAAAAAACATTCCCAACAATTAACAAATTTTGATATCTTTTGGTACGAATATTCCTGACACAACTTGCCATAAAATGACCATTCAGGTCTAGTTGTTTGCTGACGTGGACAGTGGATGGCTGCATAGTGTGCTGTGGTATTGTTAGATCATGCCAATCAGCTGCCACTTGCTCGGACATTGTAAAGCGTTTCTGGTCCTGAGTCTGACTCATGTAAGAAGCGCTGTAGAAAGTACCGAGGCATGTTTTGCACTTTTTTCAACAAGAATCTTGCTTCTACTTTTGCTATTTTTCACGAAAAGTGTGAGACATGCACATAAGAATTCTACGAGAATTCATAAGAATTCTACGAGAATTCCACTTTGGGTTATTTGACGCTGGAATTTCCTAGATTGAACTCGCCTAGTCTCTGGATGATGCAGTGCCACATATAGCCTATGGGTGGAGATAGCAAAATCTAACAAAGGAAAATCTTGCTTGCAGTTTTTCGTAGCAGCTCACGAGTGCTGAAGTGCGAGATGAAAATTCTACACTAGCATCTGTGGGAAGCTCATACGAAAAAAGTGCAAAATGTGCCTCCGAACTTTATCTTTTTACTTTACGTCGGTATGACTGGCTGCTGTGCTGCTTTTATGTTAGGGGGATGCAGTGAAGGGTGCAATGGCTGCGGGTGACTACTGTGCGGCACCTTTCACTGACTGCAGCACTACGGCGTACTACAGAGCTCGCATTGAGAAACGATTCCCAAACAACATGGTCCAGGTTAGATCGACTCTGTAGTAGTAGTAGTAGTAGCAGTAGTTGTAGTAGCCAATACTGTGCTGCTCCATTCACAGACTGTAGCACTGTCTGAGTGGTGGTAGTGGTAGTAGTTTGTTGTTGTTGTAGTGGTGGTGGTGGTAGTAGTAAGCTGCTTCACTTAATTACACACTATTTGCAATGATGTTAAGCTGCTCATTAATGCAGTCATTGTCAGTGCTTACAGCTTGGTTCCTTTTTGTGAGGTTCTCCCATGTCACTAGTCTGCATTTGTCGGTTGACCGTAACTTACATGATCTACTTTTGTCTTCTATTTGTGTGCTTAAAGCCATATCTCTGAGCAGTTGTTTTTGTTTGTTGTGCGTTGCTGCAGGCATGCTAAAAGCAACACCTCTGGCTTTTGTCACCGGTGTATCACTGTAGGCGTGCTTAAAGCCACGTTTCTGACTGGCTTTTGTTTTCTGTGCATTTTTGCTTGTGTTCTTAAAGCTATAATTCTGACTGGCTTTTGTTCGTTATTTGTTGCTGCAATGTTCTTAAAGCCTCATTGCTTACCAGCTTTTGTTTGCTATGCATTACAGCTGGCATCCTTAAAGCCATGTCTCTGACCAGCATTCATCTCTTATTTGCGTGTTCAAAGCCATATCTCCAACTGGCTTTTGTTTGCCTTGTGTTACTGCTGGTATGCTTAAAGCCACATCTGTGATCGGCTTTTGTCTGCTATTTGTTACGGCTGCTGTGCTTAAAGCCAGATGTCTGACCAGCTTTTGTTCATTGTAGGTGTTTTTTGTTGACTACGGCAACACTGAGTTGATTGATGTGAAGGAACTGTTGGATTTGCCGCCTCCCTTCCTGAAATATCCATTCCAGGTTTGTATAGTCTGTAATGTAATACACATTTTGCATGATTTGTACGTCTGTCAAATTAACGTATTAATTAACGCATTAATGCGTTGATAAATTAATGCACGTTTAAAAAAATTACTGTGCGTTAAAAAAATTAATGCACATATGTAAATTTATGTTAATTTACTAAATTCTGTGAAGCAAAAGTTCCAATATTCCGTTAAACTGCGGTTATTTGACAATCGCATGAATTCAAGTAACTAAACTCTAGTTGCCTTTCCATCACTACTGTAAATAAAAATTTATGCTGATGACAGGCTAATAAATTTCTGTGCTAGCTATGATGCCAGTTATTGCTGATTATACATTTAAAATGTTTCTAACTTTCTATATTCTACAGGCGGAGCCCCCCAAATGTTGCGGGGCTTTGGGTAACTTACCCCCTACTCTTCCTCTCGACGGGTCTGAGTGCATTAATAACGCGTTAATTAGTGCGTTAAAAAAATTAACGCAGTGAGAGTGTGTTAATGCATTTAAAAAATTAATGCTTCGACAGCTGTAATAATTTGTAATACATTTAGTATAATATTGCATTATACATCTAATACATATAAAATGTTTGATTTGGTATTGATAACATATGATGGCATGGAGTTTTAGTTTCTCGTTTTCGTAACCAAATTTTGTGCCACTGGGTAGTGGGTAAGGAGATTTCTTATGAACGAGGGCATCAAAGAAGGGTATTCTCTCCGCCTAAGAAATTGTTATTTTCTGCCGTTTAACTTCTCTGAAAATGGTAGCAGATATTGCGAGAGACGCAACAGCGTACTTTAAGCATGTTAGTTAGTAGTTTCAGTACGGCCGCTGGTCAGTTAAAAACCGAAACAGATTTCAACAAACCATTTTGCATGCTTCTAGTCAGATGTGGAGCTGGTAACTGACGGCTGGTTAGCTTGTGTTTGCCTGAATCATCCCGCTGTGGATAGTAGGCTGAGTTGACTGTGTTTGTGTGAACTGGTAGGCGTTTGAATGTCAGCTGTGTAAGATCAGACCTTCAGCCATCAAGTGTCCTGCGGGCAACTGGACTATGGAGTCACGACGAACTTTTGAACAGTTGATCGTCAATGCAACCGACTGCTACGCCACGGTATAGTAGTAGTCGTATTAGTTGTAGTAGTAGTTGTTGTTGTTATTGTTGTAGCAGTAGTCATAGTTGTTGTAGTAGTTACTAGTAGGTGGCGATGTTTTGAAGAGTTTGTCATTAATGTTACCGATGCTACCGACTGCTATGCCAGAATACACTACTACCAGTAGTAGTAGTAGTAGTAGTAGTAGTTGTTGTTGTTGTTGTTGTTGTTGTAATAATAGTAGTAGCAGCAGCAGCAGCAGTATTGGCAGTTTCGATTGTCAGTTCATATTATTATTACTTACTTATTGGCTGACTGTAAGTGAGTAAAGTAAGTAAATGATTTATAAAGCGCCAAAGTCTCAGAAAGAATCAAGGCACAGAAAGAATCTGGTCTTACTTACTTCGATGTAAGTTATTTTGCTTAATTACTTGTAGCGTTATTTTGTGGTGGTTGTAGTAGTATTTGCAGTAATAGTATTGGCAGTATTAGTAGTAGTAGTACTGTTGATGATATGAATTGTCAGTGTTATTATTATTATTATTAGTTGCTTAATTTCTGACTCACCTACATATGTATTATTTTGTGTAGTTAATTGCTAACTTTAAGTTTGTTACTGTTATAATTAAAATATGTTCATTGTTACTTTTAGTTGCTTACTTATTGTGGAGACAGATCTTCTCGGTCGTGCATGACGTACTGAGGGTTGATCTTGCGGTGAAAATCGCCGGCGCTGAAAAACACGTCAATCGCGAACTGATCAACATGGGCTACGCTGACGTGGCTGAAGAATCATACCTTTCTAATGTGAGTTGAACTCGAACTTAAATGCTTGCTGTCTACTGGTTACTTACTTGTTGTAAACTATACCGATGAGGCAGAGGAATTATACTTCTTCAACGTCAGTTGAACTTTAACTTGACTTGAACAATTACTTATGTGTGAACTTGGATGATTACCGAGATTAACTTACAAGAGGATATGCCAACACATTTTAAAGCATTTTAGAAAAATCCCAGGAAGGTCTTGGGAGGAAAATTAGGGAGAAAAGTTGCAACAATATTGGATGATTCTCTTGCTGCCGAAACTCGGACACGGTTTGCAAAACTTCCCCCTGCGAATCTTCTTAAGGTCATACTTTGGAGGTGTTAAATAGGCCAAAATCCCAGCTAAGGCCAAGGCCAAGTGTAAAGTTATGAATAAAAATACCAGCTGATGATTGACAGTGACGTCATACGGTTAAATTTTTTTTTGGGGGGGGGCTAGTAATGATTTCATTTTTTTCAACCTCCACAAATTATCTCAAGGCAGATGATTAGTTTTGATTATTTTTTGTAGTCGCATTTTTGGCCAACTGTTAAGCTGTAAGCTTAAGATCGGCCTTTTGTTATGAGTTGTCATTTATCTGTCTGTCTCTCTGTCCGTTATGGATGTATTGTGGCTAAATAGTGCAAGATAGAGCCTAGGTTACTATTAATTACTAATAGGAAGTGGCATGCGCCCTTTCTGTCGACATAAAAGTCATCGACCTTGGTTGACTTTCAAGGTCAGTGACAACCAGTATGGTCGGCCCCACCCTAGCAACAGCTAGGCTTCTTGTTAGTTTTAACAAGGCCAGGACAACCAGACCAAAGCCAAGCCGAGGCCAAATGTTTGATGTCAGACCAGAAGCGAAATTTATGAGGCCAAGGCTGAGGCCAAAATTTTGGCTTAGAGACCACTTTTGGCCTTAAGGCCTCAACATCTGTTGTTAGCCGACTCTACTTATGTAACGGTTGAGCTATTGGCATGGTTGTCATATGTCTGTCTGTCACATATGTATTGTGGCTAAATGGTGCGAGATTGGGCTTAGGTGGCTGTTGATCAGTAATAGGAAGTCTCATATTGGCTTCCAAATGATATGGAAATTGAAGACCTTGGACGACCTTGAAAGGTCATGACGCACTATGGTATGCCAGTCGTACGGTATTGTGGCTAAACTGTAAGTCGTAGGGGGTCGGCGATGGTACCATCGGATAGGGTGCTGTCGACTTCCTATAGGCTGACCATTGAAAGTAACCTCGTCTTCATCTGCAGCAGTTTGGCTGCAGTTCTCGGTGGAAAGTTTCAAGCTATAAGTGGCCGTATCTTGGAAGTGGTGAGATATAGCCCTGGCC
>Ga0209671_1007766_pt1 | contig 11174 bp, 6 predicted proteins | sample WorMetHERISLAND2_2_FD_187401 | JGI IMG/M metagenome (GOLD analysis project Ga0209671, IMG submission 187401) | Marine gutless worms symbiont microbial communities from Max Planck institute for Marine Microbiology, Germany - Olavius geniculatus... | ecosystem: Host-associated > Annelida >...
TGCGTTTTTTTGCCATTTTCCAGCAAGAATTGCAAAATTCAACAATGTTTGATGGTCTTTTGCGTTTCCAAATTTCAGAAAAATGGGCGAATTTGCGGTTTCCATTGAACATTCAGAAGCAAAAAGTGTTTCGGCTTCAGGGGGGCTTCGCCGCCTTGACCCCCCGACCAGGGGCTCTGCCCCTGGACCCCGCTGGGGGCTCTGCCCCCAGACCCCGTTATAGGCTCGCGCTCCACGCGCTCGCCATCCCCCCTTTGCCAAATCCTAAATACGCCACTGGGAGTACCCCACACTTTGACGCACTCGTTCAAGGGGAACCCCATTACCCAGGGGCATGAAATTGTGTCACTAAAAACTAGAGTCCTTGGGGCAGCACACAGTGAAGATTTAGTGAGTTTCGCCGTTTTGATCTAGTGCCAGGGTACGGACTGACGGACGAACCGCGGACGGACGGACGTACAGACACTTCGACGATGGCTAAGACGCGCGATGTCGCGCGTAAAATGCATAGGCCTACCCCGTCATCGTAGCCTCGTAGGCCTATAACAAATTTTCAGCACACATGCGAAACGGTTTAGGCCTAAACCATAGCTTTCTTTCCCTTGAATACGGCCCTATGAGAGGGCGCTGTAATTCTTCTAGTAGTCGTCAGATGGATTTCTTTAAATTACAACAAGTCTACAAGTCCTATCAGCTGTACGAGTCGCAACAGTCATCTGCATGGAGTTCTGATGATACGTGTGTCTGCAACGGGTGCAGCTGCACCCGGTGAGTACCCGGTAAGTATTCTTTTATGGGCTTCAAAAGTAGTTTGTGGCATATTTACGTACGATCCTCAAAACGCATCTTGCTACAAATTTTCAACATTTTTGGGAAAGGGTAAACCAAAAATTTGCCACCAAAACAATTTTTTAGTTTGCTATTTTTTTACCTTTCCCAACTTTTTCCAGGAAGCATCCATTCTTATTCCGCCTGTCGGTGGATTAGACGCTGGAGCGGAGCCCTATCACAGCTTTGATCACAGCATGTAGCCAGATAATACGACAAGGGACATTTACTTATTTAATAGACAATTTTTTGCTGCGTGTCACTAGGCTTTCTACTTTTTATAACCCCTTAAAGTGTTAAAAGTCTTCGCTAAAAAGTTAGAAAAAGTTGTTGCCAAATGTATTGTAAACACTGAAATACGTAACTATAGTTATGGAAAACGATGTAGCTAGAAGAGATAAAATTGCTGCAGCGAAGAAAAAGGTATAGCTCTTATTGTGGTTAACGTTTAACAGAAAGAACTAAAACAGCCGCATACGGTAGAACTGTACGCTTATTTAGTCGCTGTTTGACTACTGTATCGGCGTTAGGCGTACCCTGTTACACATTTTGGAAAAATATCGGAAAAATACTGAACACTGGAGTGTTGGGACATGCCCATGTCTAGCAGTGTTGTAGGCCATTAGAGATATTTTTCCATCTCACGATAGCGTGATGGTCAGTCTATTTCCTAGCGATACCTCTGTGTATATCAAGTTATTTTATTCTGTAATGATATTTTTGTGTTGGACAGTTGAAACAATTTCGTAAAGGCAGTGGGACGCAGAATTTGGCAGATGGCCATGCCACATCATCCAAGAAACTAGCACATGTACAACTGCCATATGCTCTACAGGTTTGCTTGTCACCATTTATTATATAGATTGACATAAAAATAGACTGGTGTTATGCACACGGCCGGCCATATGTACAGAAAACGGCAATGACGTACACGAGGTCGGCCGTGAACAAATTTGAAAATTTTTATATACACATGGCCGAGTATGATTGCAGTATTTTTCACCAGGTGAAATCTAGTGTTCATATTGTCTTAAACCAGTAGGCCTTTCAGTGTGACCATCATCAGTTTGGTCTGTACTAAAAATCTGTCAAAGTTGGAATTATCTGCAAACTTTAGCAACAGCTTTCTGAAATGTGTATTCATTTCTGACTTGACATCAGAGGGCACAGATAGCTGCAGTAGGTCATATGCAGGGCATCGCAGGACTCCATGAAAAGATTGCAGGATGGAATATATAAAAGACCACCACAAGACGATTTTTAGACGTGGAATCAAGACTAGATTAGGCTTATATTTTGGTATACTTAATTGACTTTTTATGCATACAATGTAGCCTATGCTTTAATCCAGTGAAATGTGCAAAATGTGGCGGCAATGACTCCACTGTTCGCGTCTGAGTACTATGTTTTCATTGGCCGTATGCACATGCTTAATTTGTCATACATACGGCCGGCCGTGTGTATAGTCACTGCAGTAAAAATGTTCTGGTTTTTCCAGCTGTAGTCTATCTGTAAAAGGCTGTATTTTGGCAATTTTTATTGGACTTTTTCGTAATATTTATGCCGTTTCTTGTTTGCTTTTACAGTTTTACCGAAACAAAACTGTTTTCATCTAGTTTGTCATGCTTCAGTATTTGTATTCTATAGTTCTTGTGGTTAATATACAGTGTATTGCTGTTTTTTATAAGTTTTTGTGTGATAGTAAATGGAATGTCACAAAATACAGGCTATTACTTTTGGTTACACATTTGGGCTATTATCATGGTGCTTGGTATGCTGCAGGATGGCATGGCAGAAGACCGTCAGAGCACAGATGTGACCAATGACGGCAGTACAGTGCATCAGAATAACGCTGTCGTCAATGAGACTGCTTTACCAACCACCCACAACCAGTCGTCAGATTGTGATCAGTACGTCATCGATAGCATTGGTTGCTGTAGAGTCAACAGGATTGCTGTATTTTTAGAAGACTTTGCATGTAGATTTTGTAATGTGCTTAGGAGCTCTCGGTAAAACCATAAAATGAACAGATTTTTGCATGATCTGGCTTCATGTGCATGAAATACTTTGCTCTCGACTCTTGTCTGTATGAATCACTGCTTACATGATGAATGTAGTCATATTGTCAGGTTAATGTAGTTTACTTATATGTGACTAAACATTGCTGTTAGGTTTGTAATGACGACATCGTCCACTGAAAGACTTCATCAGTTATCTCGACAGATCACTGGCCTAGTTGCCGAGGTTGCTGCTCTGCTTTTCTCATTGTTTTCTGACATATTACATACACTCTCCTTTGTATAGTATTTTGTATTTCTCAGTTTGCAAACCCAAATGTTGGGTGCAGTGTTGTTGCATTGGATTTAAATTCCCGGACTGTCTGCTGCATGTTTGACTACTGATGTCACTCTTTCTGCTTTGAAGAAAAATGTGCTAATATAAGAATAAAACATTTTTTCATAAAATTATCTTAATTTGTTTGTTTTACACTGTTGATTTTGCAATGCAATGTGTTTGACTTATAAAGTGCTGTTGCAGCAGTTCTCTGATGTTAAGTGTGAGGACTAACTGGAACGAAGGCCCGTTAAACAGCCGGCCGGCCCTCTAACGTGCGATCGTCTTATCATCATCTTTATCATATTTGTTTGTTTGCCAAGCTTGTCAAAATGAAAGAACTTGTATACCCCAGATTCTGTAAATTTTGGGTCGAAATTGTTCACTCTATAAATTTGCTCACTTTTTAGTGACTTACTTGTGAATAATGGAAATAAAATTTTCTGAGTATATATTAGGTGCTGTCAGGGATGAAGTTTTGTCTGTGGTTTTTGTAGTCTGCTGCATATCTGAATGGTGCGCCCGTAACAGCAAGCAATGGCATGGAAGATTTGGAGGTAAATTTATTCGTCATACAAAGGTGTAATGCGTATTTGTCCAAGTTGCACTCACAGAAAAATAAGTTACGTTGTACCACGGGTTTACTTGATATCAAGAATTTGTGGCATAATTTGTTTGATTCCAAAAATAAAATGGGATGGCATAATTTAAATGTATTTTCTGAGTCACGTATTTGATATAATATTACATTTTTAGCTGTGCATTTTCAGAATTTCTATGTGAAGCTTTTGTACACCGTGTCTGGAAAAAAAGAGTCTATGGTATTTTCGACATATCTTTGACAAACTTAAATCTATTTTCGTAATTTTTGGCATTAGTTGCCCTGAATATTCGTTTTATTAAACTGTTAAAATATTTTCTCTTTATATTGTCGAGTCACTACATAGAGCTGACATAATTATGATGTCATCACAAATGTCGTTTTTATTGTATCCAAGGTGTTCAAAAATAGTTAACAGTGTTTCGGTTGATAACTTTAACAAATTTGAACATTTGTTTGCAATTTTTTGGCAGCAACATTAAAAAAGTAACGTGCAACTGACAGTATACTGATAGCCCACTTCGCCCAAATACTGACGCCACTTTACCGTGTAAAATAAAACACTCTTCGTATTCTTACTTTACTCCACACCAAAATAGGCAGAAATGCAGAAAACTGTAGGCTTTTTAGCCTATAGATACCTTAGTTGTCATCAACAGTGACACAACTTGCTATAAACCAACTTCTGAGTCAACAACTTTATTACAAATGTACACTACAGCGACGCTAACACATGCTGCAGAAATGACGCTGCCTGCTGATAACAGCTGCTGCACAACGACGTTCCCATACTGCACACGACGGCCACGCGTTAACACGGCGAAAAGCAAGACTTGGTTAAAAATTTTGATAAAAATAATTTACTTTTATGCCAACAATCTCTAAAAAAAAATTTTACTGCAATTGTCTATCATCAGTTTTCCTATTTTCGTATTGCAGAGGTTCATTTAGACGTCATCTTTCCGCAAAAATGGCATTTTGATGATGTCACTGTTACATCAGCTATATGTAACGAGAAGTAAATTTTGAAGATAAGATTTAGATGTTTTTAGTAAAGCGTATCATAGTGATAAAGTGTGCCAAAAATTATAAAAGTACATTTAAATTTTTTGACGTTATTCAGAAAAAAATGTAGACTGTTTTTCCGGACACGGTGTGTGTGTTTTGTTTATATTGTTCTCATGCAGCAACCTTTGTCAGTACTCACTATACATCAATATTATGTACTGGCTGAAACAGATGAATAACATTCATCATTCCATTTATGTACAAGTCATCTAAATTATGTGCACATTATAACGAATGAACAGTATAATTTCTCAATATATATGCCTATTTTGGTTTTATTTTTCTCTTCTGACTGATTAGTAAATGACTGTTTTAAGACAAGGTCTCAGAGACTGATTTGGGTACTTTTTGTGTAATTGTAAATTTTTTTTTATCAACAATAGCTTTACGTTTTTATGCTTGCATGATAATCCAGTTGATATTAGTAACGAGCTGTTTATTGACACTACTCAGTGCTAACATTTTGTATTTAGAGCAGTGTGATAGTTTGCTTGTGTTGATGTTAATGCAGAGACGTAACCATGAACTTGCTGCGTTGCTAGAACAGCATTCGTCAGCGAACAGTACGCTTATGAACCAGATTGAAGATTTGGTGAGATACTGGTGCATTTGTTTGTTTGCACATTGTCCTCAAACATTCATTTTTTAATCTTTTTTTATTACCGCAAAATTTCTTAGCCGGGTTTCTAATACAAGCCGCTGTTCTAAGGTGGATGTTCTAATATATAGAAGCCCGGGGCTTCTATTAAAAGTTTTACAGTATCATAAGTCGTGACTTGACTACCGCCAACAAGTTTTTATGATTTTTGGAACTCGTGCTTTGTGGGAATTTTGGGAGAAGAGAACGTTTGATGCAGTTTGTCTGCCAAAAGTTATAAAATTTAGTTGGTAGCAGATGAAATAGTTGTAGTGATAAAATAATGTGTTTTGTACAGCAGAGTGCATATATAGCAGTTGTGTTTGTGAGTTTTTAATTAAGTAATTTATATAGCCTGCTGACTGTAATAACCTCGAACATGCTTGGCGTGCTAGTAGAACGAGAAGTAAAAATGTTTCAGATGGAATCTAAATAAAGGTAAACTCGAGAGTGTGTGCTGCAATTATTAGTGCTGGCAACAGCAAAGCAGTTTGACTTACTGATAGTTGTTTAGAATTGGGCAATGTGGCTAGGTGTTGATATCAGTGTTTTGGTCATTATAGTCATTTATATTGTGTATAAAATTAACACACAGTCTGCAAAAAGTAATGCAATATGTTATTGTGCAGTTTTTGTCAGCTTCTTTTTGCTATCATCAATAACTGGGAAATATTGCACACGAAAATGCATGACTTAATTGTGCTTTATGTCCCCCCTATTCTCCAATACACAGGATTCTGAGATTGACGACTGTCAGGCGGATAACAAGGAAGATTATTAGAACTGCCATTACCATTACACATGCACGCCTATAATGGCAAGTTCTTACAATTCTATGTTTAGGTTGTTTCTATGTTTTATGTTTTATATGAGGTTTTTCTCTAAAGGTTAAACTTTCCGTTCCATTGTTGTAATGGTTAAAGTTACTGTTTCATTATTGTGTGTTTATGTGTGTATTAAAGGCCATCTGTGAAATGATCCATACTGTGTTGTGCCGGATATTAAACCCTGCTTACTCACTCACTCACTCATACTGTGCTCCATATTAGGCATATGATACGAGTCATAGAATATGAAAGTAGAGATATGACGTGATATGACTGGCAATGTGTAGAAACAAATGAACAGTCGACTGCAGCAGAACGTGGAAGCTGAGAAGAAATCCGGTGAAGAGAAGTTGATGAGAGAACTCGGTGCTTTGAAGGAACAGCTGCAGGTCTCTGAATCTGATGATTTAATACGATGATTATCTGATTCTGCTGCTGTGCAGGTCCCAAGTCAAAAGAGTGGTCTCTGACAGCATCGTACAAGATCACCTGACACAGTGGATGATCACAGGTTGTCAGCATGTCCAGTGGTGCATCATTTGTGACACCCTTGCCTTGCCTTGCCTCGGGGTGGGCCCTGCCCAGCGCTGAGGTCGTATCATTTCGGCCCAATGCGCATCCCCAAATGTAACCACAAGGTTACAAGTAACGGCTATAAAGCCGTAGATGGCTGTGAAGCCGTAAATAACGGCTGTGAGGCTGTAAGTAGATGGCTATAAAGCCGTAGTTGGCTGTGAAGCCGAAACCAGCACAAAATCACTGATAACAAGTAGTAAGTACGCTCCTATCCTCCAGATTGTAGAAATCTTTCGGGTCATCGGAGCAAAGCCCCACCACCAAATCAAGGTGGCTGACCACGGTGCATCATTTGCGACACCAATGATTTGAAAAAAATCATTGCAGATAACTAGCCGGCAAGTCTGTACCAGTGTTTTGGTGTTTGTGATAACTGACAGCATTTTTCTCACAGAGGGACCATTGGTGGTTCGCTGCTGATGTTGTGGTATGCCACAAGTTTGTCACACTTGGCCAGATCTGAGTTGGGACAGAAGTACTTGTTTTGGTCAGGAGAGATCGGAGATTTCTGTACTGCTGTTGCTACCTCTTCATTCTGTTTCCATATTTTCTTGCTTTTTTTTGTCTGCCTGCTACTAATGTATTTCCTTTTTGTTTTGTGTTTGCTTAACTGGCGCATATTTTTCCAAGTTTTAAAGGTTTTGTTAGATTTTATCTATTTCGCGAGCAACAGAGATGATCTTCTTTTGTGTTTTCCTGCAGTAGAGCTATTTTACACTCTGTATGCTATATTTGTAGCCAAGTGAACTGAATCTTATTTATCGGCTAGTATTTCTGCAGCATCAAACATTGCATTGATAGCTCTTGTGTTTAAGTATTATATACTAGTAGTAGCATATACAAGGGTCATCCCAAAAGTTTCCAGCCTCGACATATTAGATAATAATATTTTCTACAGTCTGTACATCAGTGAAACGTACATCCTTTACGAACTCTAATGAGTCGGTTGCGGACATGACGTGTTTGTAATTTATGATGTCATGTATCTTTAAACCGAAACGATTTGGAGCGCTAACGCAAACAGCATAGAATTAGACTCGCTGTTGCATGACAATTTTCCAGTCTGTAGCTAGGTTTACCAAAGTGGAGCCTCGTGGCATCTGATTTTGTGAAAGCCCTAACAAGTATGTTTGTGAATTTCTCATTTGCATATGTGAATATAGAATAGCCTACATTTGCGCTAGCCACAAATAGTAGCATTTAAGTCAATTATGACTTCATGATATATGAGGGGCATTCAAAAAGTTTTGAGCCTCAATGTATTGGACCAAAATTTTTTATTGTCTATATATCGGATTGCGGAAGTGATGACATTGTAATTTATGATGTCATACGGCATTAAGCTGAAACGATTTGGTGCGCTATTGCAAGCAGCATTTGAATCAGACTGATTGTTGCATGAAACTTTTTCAGTCTGTAGCTGGATTTACCAAGGTGGGGCTCTGTGGTATCTGATTTTACGAAAGCCCTGACATCTACGTTTATGAATTTCTCATTTGGGTTTGTGAATATACTACACTGTGCCTCAAAAAACATTCTCAACGTTTTTGCCTGTAACTTAAAAACCAATTATCCAACTCATTAGAGTTCGTAAAGGATGTACGTTTCACTGATGTGTAGATTGTAGAAAATGTTGTTGTCTAATATGTCGGGACTGGAAACTTATGGGATGACCCTCATACTACTCTAGTGTTAACAATAATGTGTTGGTTTATCAGTGACAGTTGTGCTGTTGTGTTTTGCCGAACATCTAGGTTCACATTCAGACAATCGGCATTTTAGTAGCAGAGAAGACGGAACTTCAGTCGTCATTGAATCAAAGCCAGAAGTCCGTCGAGTCGAAACAAGGTAGCTATTAGCCACCGCACTTCTGTGATTCTGTTTGGCAGCATTTGGCTTCGGTCTTTAACTAAATTCGTTGATGCATAAGTTTTATGTTATGCAGTGGTGTGTTGGTTTAAAAGGTTAAAAAGGTTAAAGGTGTGTATAGCTGTTTATGGGGAAGGTGTCGTAGAGCTACAGAGCATCACCTGCCATATGGGATCACACAGTTTTGATGCCAGTGAGCTAAAGAACTACAGGCACAGTGTGTACAGCACATTAGAGGTTTTTAACGATAATGTGCTATTATATATTTACATTTGACAGTATTACCTGCCACCTGACAGAGGTGAACGTGCCCCGCCTTAACCCCAGCCAGATAGGCCGGTACTCGATTTACCTACCCTGGAGGGATGGAGGGCTGAGTTGACTTTGTTTAGGCTCATTGTTTGTCTTTATCACTCTGTTTTGTGGTACAGATTGACTAGCGTCATGAAAGGTCATCTCAGGCTTTATTTGCAGACTTTTAGTAATTGATTGTTTTCCACCAGATATGGCACAAAGATTCAAATCATCTGCTTATTTTTGACAATGGAATGGTTATGCATAAACGCTGCTGTGAAAATGACACGCTGGAAAGACCTGCTATAAACATGTATTTGTTTTTTACTTGTGTATTTGATGGCTTGGGCATAGCATTCATATTCTGTAGCTTTGTTTTATTCTGGAGCATTTCATCAATTTGGCAAGACGTGTCGGCTTGTCAGCATGCTATAAATGTAATGTCTGCAGTGGAAATCATTGCTCTGTGGTAAGTCTGCTGCATGTGCAATGTTTGCTAGCGGAGGTGGAGGAGTTATCCGGCCGACTGAAAGCATCACGTCAACGAGTTGCTGACCTCGAGCGTAATTTCACGACTGCATCGAACTCCAGTCAGAAGAATGAAAAGGTCTTTAAAACTGTTCTATGTCCTGAGTTTTATAGTACCGATAAACTATAAGTGAGTGGAATGTCACTGACAAGTCATGAGAGCCTTGTAAAGCGGCTTATATCTGTTAGATATCATAGAGAAATATCTGCAGCTTATTTTTATTTATGCTTTGCTAATTTTATTTATTTGTTTAAATTCTAGCTATCAGTTGAACAGCTTGCTGAGAGTTTTTACACACGAAAGCGGCTACTGCTTTCAGCGCGTCTTAGCCATTGCAATTCTGTCCGTCCGTCTGTCTGTCTGTCTGTCTGTCACACGGGTGGATCGGTCAAAAACGGTGCAAGCTAGAATCACCAAATCTTCAAATTGTCGGCTGCCTGGAAGACTCTAGTTTCAGGAACCATAAAGCTTTTCCATAAATTCGAAGTGGGTCACCCCGAACGAGGGCGCTAAATGAGAGAGGGTGGGCAGAATTTGCGATTTTTGGCCAATAAGTCGCTGTATCTCGGTAACGGTGTGAGGTAAGGCCTAGGTTACTATTACTCACTAATAGGAAATCGTATACTGGTTTACGATTGGCGCCGAATTCAGTGACCTTGGATGACCTTGAACGCCAAAATAGGGGGTTTTATGGACTTTTTGGCAATTTCGGGCTGCGACAGAAGTCTGTATCATTCACAAGGAGGCGCCACTGTACTATCATTATGTGCACTTCGGCATGACTGTAATAAAGGTGTTCTGTTTTATCCCAAATTCCTGCAAATCTAACTCAAACAGCGAGAGATTTTCGTTGTACAATTTCGTTGTATTGTGAGTGCAATAATTTGTTATTTAGTACATTTCTGATGCACAGTATTTGGTTAAACGGTTTGCATATCTTACAGCGTGATTTGAGATATTTTGTTCAATGGTGCAGCCACCTCGGGAATCGGTTTACAACGCCCAGCACTAACTGACGCTGATTGATTGCATTGATTGAGTTGTTATATTTTTACGCGCGAAAGCAGCTACTGCTTTCATTGTGTCTTAGCCATCGCATTTCTGTCCGTCCGTCTGTCTGTTCGTCCGTCCATCACACGGGTGGATCAGTCAATAGCGGTGCAAGCTAGGATTAGCAAATTTTCACCGTCGGCTGCACGGAACTATCGTTAAGCGATCCAGATAGAGAACTTGGTATTTGTAAAGTAACTTAGCGTGAACACCCCAATTTTCAGCTAATATACTGAACAGGAACTGCTATAGGCTTTTGCGCATCTCGTGAGCATTAGCTCAAATTTCTTGTACTTTGATGCTACAGATTTCTGTCACATTTGTTGAGAAATGTATGGTTTTTGCTATTTTCTGCTTTGAGAGATAGAGCGAGGCAGTCAGTTGAAGGGAGAAATTATTGACCAGACGTTGTCCTCTCTGTTGTGGCTCTGTTGTTTATTAGTCTTATCAGTAATTTTGTGAGTTTTAATTATGTTTATGTAAAAAAACTGTTCAGTTTATATACAGTGTAAGGGTGACATTGTGGTTGTAGATATAAAACAGCACAAATCACAATTTAAT
>Ga0209671_1007769_pt1 | contig 11173 bp, 6 predicted proteins | sample WorMetHERISLAND2_2_FD_187401 | JGI IMG/M metagenome (GOLD analysis project Ga0209671, IMG submission 187401) | Marine gutless worms symbiont microbial communities from Max Planck institute for Marine Microbiology, Germany - Olavius geniculatus... | ecosystem: Host-associated > Annelida >...
CTTTTGCCCGAAAATGTGACATCACTTGTTTGTCTGCGTGATTGGCTGAAAGCCTGAAATGCATGTTAACTGACTGCATAGTGTACAAGTAGGCCTATATGTTTCCAACTTTTATGAACCGTAACAAGTACACTTGCGTTTTGCAGTTTTCATGGTTTTATGCATTAACTACAAAATTGAAAAATTGTTTGAAATTAATCGATTAATTGCGATTAAATTTTGGTGATTAATCGATTAAAAAATTTTAATCAGTACCAGCCCTAAAAAATATAAACTACTGGCGTAAAATATCGCGATATATTGAAAATATCATGATATATGAAAGATATCGCGATATATCGAAAAACTCGATATTTTTTTCGACGATACGATATGATATATCAACAACGAAAACTATATATCGATATTTTCGATATATTGAATCATCACTATTGCGCAGACCGTCTATCTGTCGTCTTTCTGTCTGTTGCTGGTCAGGAGTTAGGGTTGCGCACTTTTGGGTGGTTAGCCGAACAATTATGTTGACACTGAAAAGACACCTTGGCGTTTTCAAATACCCAATAACTGTGGTATGACCTTAAACTGACCTTGAGCGAGATCTTGGCCTTGAAGTCGACCTGGGGGACACAGAGCGTTGATGCGCAGAGGCTGAATCAGCCTTGCGGCCTGCAGTGAACACGCACCTGGCTGCAGACGACCGACGATGTTAACTAGTCGACAACCGGCTGTAGGTCTGCAACGAAAAATCGATTATTGTATGTCAACTAGTTGTCTGTCGAATGCAATGCATAGCATTGGACAGAGTATAAAATCACCTGAGCGTCCGTGCGTCCGTCTGTGCAACTTTTGAGAGGCCATATCTCCGTAATTGTGCCATATAGACGCATGGTCACGATGGATCATTTAGAGTAAAGGGCTGGTGACGAATCAAATCCACTGACAATGTTAATTGTTCGGTTATAATAATAACGAAATATGACAAGAACATTGCTGCTGTGCAATTTCAAATTAAACTTTTAGACTTTTTCTACTAGTCTTAAGTCTCTAATCAGCTGACTGATTATATTTATAAGGCCATATAGGCTACTGTAAACTATCGAAATGCACTGGACAGACTCCGTGTTCGTATGAACATTATCTTGTTATTTATTAAAAACCATTATTCGATTATTAAAATTTTAACGATTGATCAAAACTGCATTATTACAGAGTGCATTTTATCAATGCGTTTGGATGTTGTGAAATGTTTTAAAAAGTTTCGTCTCAAACTGGTTATCAGTGACCTTCAAAGTCGACGACTTTCATGTAATCTGAAAGAGCGTATGCCACTTTATATTAGTGATTAATAGTAACTTTGGTCTCATCTCTCACCGATTCCGAGATATGGCCAGTTTTCCGTTAAAAATGCACATTTTTTTTACAATCTTTTATTTAATCCCAAATTTGAAAATATTTTCCTCGAAATGCATTCTCCGAATTTACAAATTTTGTACGCAGAGAGCTTCGACAAAAGACTAATTATTTGTCCAAAATGTTTTCCTCAACTTAACGTTTAGCCACAATACATTCGTGACTGACGGACAGACGACAACAGACAGACGACAGACGACAACCGTACCATAAGCTCGATCGTTACTGCGTATGGTAGGCTAAAAAAACGTAGTTATTAAACGTACGCCTCCCAAACACAAAACAGAATAGTAACATGATATGCACCTTGCTAATCAATTTAATCGATTTTGGGTCGATTAATCGATTCGTGAAATAATGGCAACTAGCAAACATACCCGAGGGTACGGGATACATCAATCGTGGACGACGAGAGACAGTCTCCATGCTGTGTTGTCGAAGAGGACGACTTTGACGCTGGTGGAAGTTGTTGGCGCGCTTCTATGGCGCGGATAGCTTCAAGCACCGTGGACGAAGGTCGATGGTTGAGTATCGTGTGGTACGGTCTGTAGCTGGACCTGTAAACAGTAATGGGCAAAAGTTAACTAACAGAAAACCCAGTCGTCGCTAGGATAGACCGACCGCACCGCCTATATCCGAAAACCAGCGTCCGACTTCCGGTCGCAAAAAGAAAGCAATTTCCTAAAGTGACTGCAGTCACATACTGTCACGTTATGCTGACGCTGCTAAGTCGAACGCTACAATCGACGGTAATTCGGCGCACGTGCATGACGGCTGCATTCAAAATTGCGGCCTAATCGCTGCAGATAGAAACATGGTTACTATTAACGGCCTGTATAATTTTGTAATCGCCTTATCTAACGTTAACATCGTCGACCTCTTACAAGATACCGTTTAGCTACAATACATGAGTTACAAACAGACAACAGACAACAGACGACAAACAAACGACATCGTATCCAAGGTTTGACCTCACGGTAGGCCCAAAAGCTGTTAACTAATACTTTAATTTATTTATTTCAGTTAGATCAATAGCTTAATTTGAATAATTAGTTTAGTTAAAAATGTAGTTGATGCATTAACTCTCATTTAGCAACTAATTGGTCTAATTTTAAAAGAAAAAATAGTTACATGACAATTTGTACAAATTAGTTGAAAAAAATAATTCAAAAATTATTTGTTTAGTTAACTGCATATATTGTCACCAAAGTAATTGCGAACTAATCGTTTCATATCATTTTTAGTTGCAATTTGGACTTTATACTTTAATTATTTGTTTTGTTAGTTGATCATTACTAAACCTAGAACGGTCGGCGGTTGAACGATGATGATGGGACATAGCGGTATGCAGCCAGCGTCGCTCATTCACATCATTACTTCGCGACGCTGTCGTTGTTGTCGTTGTCGTTGTCGCAGTTGTAGTTGTTGTTGGTCTTGTTGTAGTTGTGGACTGTTTGATATTAGCTGCGGCGTTGCTTGAAGACGCTGTTTCCGCCGCCCTGTCGCATTTGCTTTTCTTCTCGCTACCTACAATAATACGTAGTAATCGTCATCATTTAACTTGCTGAAAAAATGTCACAACAACAGTTTAACTTCATCATAAAAGTAATGGCTTATGCAGAAACAACAAAGCGGAGAAAACTGCGCTTACAGTTGACCGAAAATATAAACTGGAAACTGACCAAATATAAACTAACAAAAAATCTGAGCTAATGCTCATGAGACGCGCGAGAGCCTATAGCAGTTCCTGTTCGCAAGTAATCTTGGTATATCTCTATCCATTTCGTCGCAATTCACTCTTATGCAGCCAAAAATTGCCCAAAATCATTAAAAACCAATATTTTTAGGGTTCAAGGTCATTTAAGGTCATCGATGTTGACATTTCTAAGAAGCTCGTCGCTAGTGCTTGTTATGATAAGCAGCATGTCTATGCATATCTGCAACTATTTTCACGCTAGACAAGCAAACAACGAATAAATAACCACTTTTTAGAAGAAGAATACCCCTCTTTGATACCCGCTTACGCAACCCTCCTTAAACGTAGAAAGTTCTGACTTGGACCGCTAAAATCTACATTCAATGCTGAAAATTTCAAATGCAAAATTGTTTTGGTCTATCTACAGCCAATTTGGCGCAATTCACTTTTGAAATGCGTGTGGCAGCCCGAAATCGTGAAAAATTCACTAAAACCCGCTATTTTGGGGGTTCAAGGTCATTCAAGGTCATCGATGTTGACATTTCTGAAAATCTCGACGTTAATGCTTGTTATGATAAGCAGCATGTCTGTGTCTATTTGCAACCATTTTCACGTTAGACGAGCATATAGCGGTAAAATAACGTTTTTAAGGGGCGTGCCCCTATTTCGCCCCCTCGTTCGAGGGAATCTCCTTTACCCATCGAGATGAAATTTTGTCACTAAATACTACAGACAATAGGCTATCATATGGTAAAAACCCGAAATCTCTATCTTACCTGGTCTTGGATTGGTACCGGGTCGTGACGGACGAACAGACAGGCGGACAGACGGACAGACAGAATTACCGTAGCTAATACGCGCTATAGCTATGCTAGCTCTCGCGCGTAAAAACTGACACAAAAAAAGTATGCAAGCAAGTAGCCGACACAATTGACGCAGCTGATGCAAGTAACGCAACGGCCAGAACACAACATTAGATACAAGAAGCCTAGCTGTCGCTAGGATAATCGACCGTACTCGTTGTCAGTGACCTTCAAGGTCATCGATCCAAAATCGATAATTTTTATTTCACTTGAAAAAGCGTATGCCACTTCCTAGTGGTGATTAATAGTAACCTTGGCTGTATCTCTCACCGTTTTTGAGATGTTGTCAGTTTTCCGTTGGAAAAACGCACATTTTTACCTCCTCCCGCCTATTCAACCGCGAATTTGAGAATGTTTCCCTTGCACTAGAGCGCTGAAATTTTGCATGTCAAAGTTTAAGACACGTGGCTAATTAGTAACTACGCGTGTAAAACGTTTTTTCCTACCACCTAACGCTTAGCCACAATACATCCGTTACAGACAGAGAGACAGAAAACAGACGGAGAACAACTATGCCATAAGCTCGACCGTTACTTAAGCACGGTTGGCTAATAAAAGCGGCGTCTTTTTTGCATTGCGTGTTTTGCGTCGGATAGAAACTACGCAGCGATGACACACAAGATAAGTTTTTTGGCGCCAGTCGCCATGCAGCACCGGATCAAACATGTTCCAATGGTGCTGGTAAAGCCCGAATTCCATTACGTCGACTTTGCGATAAAGTCTGCGACATGCCGAACTAGTTTAAAAGCCCGAAACTTTTCCGTGGCATTTCGTTTTCATGGTTTGCGTCCGCAACTTTTACAGCGGTGAGGTTTCGATAAAAGCCGGCGTAATAAAATTTTGGCTTAACTGGCGTCAGAAACCGGTAGCGGCAACTGTTGCCAGTGTATCATACGCCTATCTTCGTCGTTACCGCTAGTGTGGTCATCTGTGTCGAATCCAACCGTCTTCGACGACGTCGGTCCTTCATGCTGTTCCAGACGTTCAGAGTTCTCACTGCCGCTGCTGTTGTTCGTCGTGGTCGTCGTAGCGGTAGTGATGTGTTGGTTTGACAATAGCTTATTCTTCGGTTCGGTTCTCACGGCTTTCACAGACGCCGGACATATCCGCTTACACGACTCGGCCAATAGCTCCAGTGGATCAGGCACTTCGTCCTGCAGCTGTTACAAAATACACGCCAACCATACAGTTAGGTTTACCTCCGCCAAGGAAGTTATGTGACGATAAGCAAGTAATTCTTTATTTCTCAACCGTCAAACATCATAGGCAATAAACAGCAAATTAGGGTTACAAGACAACAAAATTGCATTTTTGCAAGTTAATACAATAAAAAGAATAACGAAAAAAGGTGCCAGCGAATTTGGCCGAAATATTCAGGAAAAGTTAGACTTGGTCCAACTCAGATGTCATTAAATTATGGTGATAATTCGGATCAGCATCTGGATCCAAAATAAAATTAAAGGATTCATAAAATTTCACTTTTACATTGCGCTGCAATGTCCATAAATGTTTACGTGAGATATGCGTCATTTTTTGGAAAGGTTAGAGGTCCAATAAGTTTTACTTTTTGAAATAAGCGCTGGCACACCCATTAACCTGCTAATAGCAACGCTTGAATAATTGTTTTAATGTCTTTTCTTTTTTTGAGTCCACACGCGACGAACGAAAGAATGGACAGACGAACAAAGCTTGTAATGTGGCCTTTTAAGACGACCAAACAATAAAATTGAAAACGTATTTACAACGTATGACAACTTCTTTAGATACAAAAACCAACCGCGGCAGGAGGAAGGCAGAGATACTCCGCTCGATCTGTCTCGTGATTAGTCGGCATCGACGTACAGACAAACATAGCGGCCGTGACGTCACTTCCGCTTAGATCACGTTACCAGATTCACTATATCCACCGGCAGAGAAAAAACACAACAAACAATACACGTGCTCTTTCACTAGTAAGACCGCGAAAGGCGTGCTCTTACTATAAATATGCAACTCTGTCGTGCTAAATACTGACGTGCTTGCGTGTGTATTAAGAGCTTGAAGCTACAGCGAGGCGAATAGTTGTACAGGTATTCGCTAGGTGTCTTGCTTAGCCACACCTATCCGATTCAGATACCCAATCAGTGGACGATTTCGCCAGCCTGTCAGGTGTACAGACAGCAATGCAGGTAAGAGAAGATTGATAACACGTGGCTCACTCACAGATCTCAGTCTCTCAGCTGCGTAAACCTACTAGTTGACTGCTGTTATCTTTTTAATCATAACCGTAATGCAGTCAAAACAGCGTCGACCTACGACTAAAGTTAACCTACTTATACGTCTACATAACAGATCATAATGAATCTCAGTATCTCTTGCCCAGGCGAATACGAAGATCACGTTGATTAATACAATTTTTTGTGTTCGCCAGGTAGCAGCGCAGTCCGTCCGGAAGGTTAGATTTGGTAAATTCTGCCTTTACGCTAAGTCGCTGAAATTTTGCATGCCTAGGTTTATGGCTAATTATTATTCGTGTAAAAATTACCCTCTAAGACCTACCCGTTAGCCAGGCTACATCAGTTACAGATGGGCGGACGGACAGACAGATGAACAGACGGTCGGCAAAAAATAAACAACATCATCAGCTTTTGCTCAAGGCTGAGTACAAGTACTGCCCGTGAGCCATGACAAAAATTTTGTGCAATATTTCTTGAATCCATCTTTACGCTAACCTTCAGGAACACAACCGCCGCTAACGCCACCAAGCGAATGCATAGTCTTGTTCACTTTGCGTTACGGCTCTGCATTCCCTGGCGTGTCCCCCTCCGCACACGAAAAACACGTGACCTTGGCATTTGACAGTAGTCTATAATTCTGATATTCAATAAGTTTTTAGAGGTTCATTTTGACGCTTACGTAACGGTCGAGCTTATGGTACGAGTCTGTCTGTCCGTCTGTCGCTCGTAACGAATGTATTGTGGCTAAACGGTAAGTCGTAGGCAATAGTACCGTCGCATAGGGCGTTGGCGATTTCCTGTAAGCTGTCAATATTAACCATGTCTCCATCTGCAGCGGTTTGGCTGCAATTTGTAATGAAAAGTTTTAAGCTATTTGGCCGTTTAATGAGAGATAGGGCCAAGGTTGCTATTGATCATTAATAGAAAATTGCTTCTTGTGTTTGCAGATTTTTTTTCGTTTTGTGTCTTTTTTGTATTATCGACTGCCATTTGAAGCAAAATAAAACACAATATTTAAATGGAAATCAAACCGAACCCGACCCGAACGAACTGAAAGTGTTGGACTAACCAGTGGTTGAATTGCCGGGGGTTTGGGGGGGGGGGTTTGGGAGAGTTAAACCCTCCCAACTGTTTTCTCAACCCCCTAACACACTGTTAAATTATGTACAGGGGGGTCAGCTACGTACTGTATACATACGATTTACATCACAATTTTGTTCGGTCTCCGACCGTTGAAAAGTTCAACTCCCCAGCTGATTTTTCACAATCCAAATAGCATTAATGCTATTTGACGTTACCCTCAACGGATAGTGAACTTTGTCCGGTTCAGTACAAATTGACGAAAACAATGCTGCGAAACGTAAGCTAAAACACAACGGCTACATTTCCAGCCTACATTTTCATCCTGTGTTAGCAGTGCTTCGTTTTAAACGTCCCCATCATTTCTCCATATTTTACCCCACCCCCTAGTTTGTACAGTCACTACAGTCAACACACTGACCGCGCAGTGATGCTCGGCTGCTTTGGATACTAATAATTAATGTTGTTTATATTCAATGCGATCATGTATAGTGCGTGGTCACTATGTGAGACCAGTCGCTGATCGACGCAGATTACAGTCAGTCAGCTTTAACTACTGTGAATGATATAGGTGCTATGGGCCGCTTGGAATGGCAAGCCATATTTGTACAGTAACCCTATTGTATTAAACCACACCCAGCTTCACTGAAAGTACTGTTTTCGCAATTTTCAGCTGCAGTCGCGCGCCATAAAGCAACGACGATCTGAGCCTGGTTTTAGTACGATACCGCACTGTCCGGAGTGGTATAAGCTTGTACTGCGTACTCGCTTATCCACTCCAGCAGTGCAGTATCTAGTACGTGATGCGAATTACATCAGTAATTTTTTTCTGATGTCATAAAATCAGTATTATTGTTCATATGGCAGGGATTTATTTTATGACATCAATTTTTAGCCGACCGCACTTACGTAACGGTCGAGCTTATGGTACGAGTTGTGGTCTGTCTATCTGTCTGTCCGTCCATCTGTTACGGATATATTGTGGCTGAAAGATAAGTCCTAGGGGGTCAGCAATGGTACCATCGGATCATAGATGTTAAAAACAATGATTTGCAGATTTTAAAATGAACATAAAACATGTTTTTTCACTTTTATAAAAAAAACCATTAATTAGTTATCTCAGTTAGATATTATTTGCGTGTATAATGGCAAACAAGTAGTGATTGGAAACGTCTGCAGTTTAATGTTTTTATGCATGTTTTTAATGGTACATTTTGAGCTTGGGAAATTTGTCTGTTTCGTATCAATTTGGTATTTTTGTAGAATGCTGAGAACTTCGCAAATGCACATCGTCCTGCTAACAAGAACTGCCAGTAGGCTACATCGTACCGCCCACAAAATAAGCTTAAGTGCTGGTACGCCGCAGCGGAGAGTGCCGCGGCATAGGTTAAGCCCTGACTGAACCAGAACTACTTGTTGACGTCTTAACAGACACTGCTGCTGCTGCTGCTGCTGATGATGATGATGATGATAATCATGATCATGATGATAATGAAACATACAAGTGGTGGTTCTACAACGATGCTAATGTTGCTATGGCTTCTGTCGCTCTACTTCGCTCGTAAGTTGTTCAAATCACCTACGTCGTAGATACAACAAACATTTATATACATTTTGCCACAGCTCGCTTTAAACGCTTTTTTTAATTTTTACATCTCTAAAATGTTTAATATGCGCAAGCGATTTTGAATATGCTTCCACATTTCTCTGTACCGCGGTCTGTCTGTCTGCCGGTTGTCTGTCGCATTCGTGCATCCTGCGTAAACTGTTCGACGGATTAAAATGCCATTTGGCAGCTTTTTACTTCTGCGGTACAATGACAATATTTTTTTAAATGAGAAGAGGTCCCTTATCTCGAGGAGAAGTGGAGATTTAGAGATCAAATCTATCCAGTCAAAACATGCATTTGCTTCTGACTTACGAAAAGATGACTTGTGATTGACCAGGTGGCAGCATCGATCAGCGATTTCGCCTTTTACTAGATTACTTTGGTGCTTGTTAATTGAACATTTATAAACTTTTGTAATTTTTTTCTTTCAATGCAAACGCGCATCAGTTTTTTTGTTTTCCTTAGCGTGTATCACGTTCATGGTTTTTTAGGTGCGGAGGGCGGACCGCACAAGGACGCTTTGTTGAACCGCCTGTTTACTGAAAACAAGTACCACGTTACGTCACGTCCCGTTGCTGACGACAGTGACACTGTCACGCTCAAACTTGGTGTAAATATCGTCCATTTATTTGAACTGGTAAGACATTACGTTTTCGCACAACAATACAAAATTTGTTCTAGAAAGTTTCCCATTTAGGAAAGTTTAAGGCCGGATTAACATTCGAACACACATAATTACCTCTGTCGAATATTTGCAGAAGTATAGGCCTATCGGAAAAATGCGACGTCCCACCCTTTACTTCCTTAACCCACGACGCCAGCGCTGACTATCAGACATGCTGAAGTTGGGGAAAATCAGCGATTATCTTTTTTGCTTTTGCTTTTTTCCCCTCTTAATCCTTATCTTCTCTTTTCCTCCCTCAGTGTCGGATAAAAAAAGTTCACTGGCGAGGTTATAAATATTACTATTGCGATTGCCAACGTTTACTCCATTCATGTTATTTATCTGTTGGTTTGTTAGCAGGAATATTACACAAAAAGTTACAGACAAATTTGGCTGAAATTTTCAGGAAATGTTAGATTTGGCCCAAGGTACAGCCGATTGAATTTTATTTGCAAAGGGTGCCGCCACCAAACGAACACAACGCAAAAAAATTGTCATAGCGTTTGTGGAGTTAGGTTTACGCTGTCCAGTGCCCTTTTAGTTACAACTACGCTAACAACGCCAGCGGTAGCCTATATGTAACGGTGCCATATCGACTTAGCGTAGACGCGGCAAAATTACTCGCAATCTGATGCACTCTATCAGTCCATCGGTCACCCAGATTATTAGCTTTGTCTGTCACTCGGCACTATAACCGTCATATTTTACACGTAGTGTACACATGTTATTATGCGGACGGGTCATATAATAGGCCACATTACTGATGTATCCCGTCCGTCCGTCCGTCCGTCCTTTTATCTGTCTGTCCGTTTCTTACGATGTTAGTAAGCTTGCGCAAGCAGTGGCGTAACCAAGAGGGAGGGGGTCAGGGGGCACAGCCTCCTCCCAATCTTTCAGACAAAACATAAGCATACGTATAAACTGCACAAAATTTGCCAATTTGATCAGTTTATTTTCCGGAAAATAATTAAAATTGTTGCCACTAGATCTCATTTTTAAAGCTAAAATGCACCAAATTCGATTTCGGCTGGGGCTCCGCCCCAGACCCCGCTGGAAGAGCTCACAGCGCTCCCCCAGACCCCATAGCTGGATTTTAGGGGAGTCCTACTTCTAAGGCAAAGGAGGGAGAAGGGGGAGGGCACGAGAAGGGAGAGAAAGAGTAAAAGAGGAAGGACAGGAAGGGAAGGGACAAAAAAGGGAAAAGGAGGGGAGGGGAATGGAGACGAGCCCCTCTCTCAATTAAAATTTTTGGCTACGCCACTGTGCGCAAGCCCTGAAAATATGTAATAAATGCTATTGTCATATGATAAATATGCTGTCGGCGGCGAAATATGCCAGCATGCTTGCTTACGTCTAAATACTTTATTGTGCTGTTCGTCGGTATTACGACTTAATGCTTCGCAACGAAGACGAAGTCGGCGCGTGCTGGCAGCCCAACTTTTTAAGTACAGCAAATCACCATCTGCTCCTGACATGTGCGAATCTGGAGTGGATTACGGTTATTCTTATTTTAGTTTTTTTGACATCTAATTTCAGTTATCGCTACTTTTTTTCATAGTTTTTTTACTGATCTCAGGCTTCCAGCGCACCCATAACCATCTGTTTGTGAATTCTTTTTTGTATTTTACGTTTAAC
>Ga0209671_1007771_pt1 | contig 11172 bp, 7 predicted proteins | sample WorMetHERISLAND2_2_FD_187401 | JGI IMG/M metagenome (GOLD analysis project Ga0209671, IMG submission 187401) | Marine gutless worms symbiont microbial communities from Max Planck institute for Marine Microbiology, Germany - Olavius geniculatus... | ecosystem: Host-associated > Annelida >...
TTGATTCCTTTGTCAATAACAATGCATTGAACTTATCATAATGCAAACGAACTCTGACGTCATAATGACGTTACACTGAGCACACACAGTAAGGTGCATATGTCATAATGGGTTTGACCATAACTAATGTCAAGATAGTGCAGTGTACGATATTTCGTTGAAATCCATGAACTACAAACTGAATTAGGCATGTTTGAAACAGGGGTGCCGCTACTTTTGAGACACGGTGTACATACTATATGCTTTCATCTAACTGTTGTGTAACCAAAATCTCAATAGACAGCCAGCTTTGTTGACTTCATGAAAAAAACCCACAATTAACGATAACAGTTAACAGCAAACAAATCATAAGATATCCAAGAAAAAATTAGCAGCTTGCAGTCCATTGTTTTACAAAAATTGACAAATATTTGACTGTTGTACCTTGTGCCCGACATCAATGTCATATAGTTTCACAGACATGATGTCGTGATTATCTGCAAGTAACACAAATGCATGCTACTGCAATAGCATTGTGCAGTAAAGCATGCTATGCCAACTTACAAAGCAAAACAAAAGCTAATGTTGAACACACCACTGTCACACTAATGGTCGATTGATTCACGTCAAAGTTAACTTCTAGGTTACCTAACCGAGGTTATCTTGGTCACGAGGTTAAGTCAAGAGGTTAACGTCTGTCACGTTTGTTCACATAAAAACTAACCAGATTTTGCTAATCCACGAGTTAAACCTTGTCCATATAACCATACCATGAATCAAGCATTTCGATTGGCATTAGTAGTCACGTGGCTGTTCATTTATGGCCCACTATAGGCTTATAAACTAAACGGTGTGTCTATGGGTAATAGAGGATATTTAAATGGCAATTAATGTACAGTGTATTCCGACAGAATGCAATAAATGCAATATAACACATTGCAGCAATTGTAAAAATTACAATTTCAATACAAAATCGTGATTACGATTATTACAATAAGTTTTAATAATGTCAACTTTACTGCGTATCGCCCCTATGTAAAAGTCGACTGTTCGCGTGAGGCATGCCACGAGGTGAAGGTCACTAGTGATAGGGTGTAGGCATTTTGATAGACAAGCGTTGCTAGTATCCTATTGACTGGTTATGCTGCTGCTAGGCTACAGCGTACAGTTCTACAGTTAAATTCAGCTACTGTTGCTGGTGGTAACCAGTCCGCGTCGCTGTCTGTGGTGCACTGTCTCGTACGAATTCAGAATAATACGAATTGCTTGTGAAAGTTTTATCTCTTCTTTTATATACAAAAGTATTATTATTATAACAAATTCTAACAGTTTACCCTCTAAAACCACCCACAAACATCTGGTGGAGAATGCGGGCAACGATCCTGCAACCCGACAACATTTTCATTCACAGCAACATGGTGAATTGCACCCACAGAAAAAGTGCAATCATATTGCGATAATTTTGTTGACTATAATGATAGAATTCACTTCGCAAAACGTTGTCACAGTTCTTTGTCCTCTGGTTCATCGATTTACGACTGTGAAAGGTTTGCAGATATTTATACGAATCAGCTTCGATCTTGCACTAATTGCAACTGTGCGAGTTTGTCTGAGATAACCGAGTGAGTTAACCTACCGATGTGTCATGAATCAACACAACAGAGGTTAACTTTTGGAGTTACCAATTTTAGCTTATAGGTTATCTTTAAACCGAACGTGAATCAATCGGCCCTAGGCTGCATTACTACAGTGCACAGACAGAACACAGAAAATGACAATGTACAATAATCTGTTGTTGTGAAATTGTGTTCATTTATTTAATGTTCTGCAAATGAAACACAAAAACAAACTAGAAGAAAACAAAAAAACTAACTGAACTTTGCTATCTTTGAGGTCAAAATAACTTACTTAGGTCACACAAAAAATGCAACATACCAGTGATTCAATAACAGCATCAGTAAACTATGAGTGCTCTATTTTAAAACATCTTGCCATTTGTGCTATTATTCTCGTTGACTATTATAACCAGCAAAAACTTCAAAGTTTTGGAGTTACTTTGGAATAAGCCAAATGCTCCAGTTTGTACAATTAAATAAATGCTATAACACGTTATTCAAGACACTATTCTAGTCTGTAAACTAACAGTATCAAATCCTTCAATGTTTTTACCAACAATGATAATTGAATGAAAAATACTTTCACAGTCATAAACATCTTTCAGTCATCTGGTCACCACTCAGCAGGGTTATGACAAATCTTCTTAATGTTCATCAAATGCTCCTATCTTCAGCTGATTTCTTCATATCAGCATAAATGCTATTTTCTGCCTGTATCCATCTTCTTCCCCTTGTCTTTTTCCACAAAATAATTCCCTCTAACATATCACAAATATGCATAATACTCAGACAACACCTCCTTAACAGCTACCCACCAGACAGGTCGCCAGTGGCAGCAGTCACACCAAAGTAGTAACCAGTCGGTAGTCGGACTCCATCCACAGAGAAACACTGCAACCAAGAGTTCTTGCCTTCGATGTCAGTTGACACCTAACAGCGTACACACAGCAAAGACAACTAATCATTCAATTATTATTCAAGTTGGTGGCGTAGCATAGTGGTTAGAATGTCGGTCCTGGCTGGTGGACTTTCCTTATCCTGCGCTAGACTGATGGATGGCTGCTTGACCACTTTGTGGGTACGGCGCCGCTATCAGTCAACCAACAAGGCCAACTCAGCCTGCCATCCCTCCGGGATCAGTTAAATAAGTAGTAACCCATTATATGGGTTACGGAAGGTAGGGACCTTTGTACAGCTAACTGGGCTGCCTGGCCGGCCGGTGCGCCACCCTGTGTTTGCAGGCTGCACGCGGGGGCTGTGTGATCGACAGCTCTGGTTAGTGACGAAAAGTGCATTAGAGATGTGTATACACGACGATGCGCTATACAAATTGACAACCTTCACCTTTACCTTTTATTATGTGATCATCCATTATGGGTATCTTGTCTGTCGGTCCATCCCACATAGGCTCCTAACTTGATAGCAAAAAGGCATCGAAAGAACAAACCCGGTGCAAATGTTCTACAAGGCAGGAGTTGCAGATGTGCCAATTTTCAGTGTGGCTTGGTAGTCTAACGGTAACGTGCCGGTCTTGTAATCCTAAGGTCACTCAGGGGTACAGGTTTGACTCTGCACCGGGACACTGCCAGACAAGTTGTTCACACACATGTGCCTCTGTCACCAAGCAGTATAATTTGGTACCGGTTTCACCGCTGGGACGTAAACAGGCACACCACGCGATACACTTGCCCCATATCTATGGTCTCGCAGTGTAAAAACTGGTGTCTGGCTGAGGGCCTTAGGAAATGGAGATCAGCACTGCCCTATGAGCTGTAAGGCTCAAGAATGACTTTTTTTTTAGATTTTTAGTGCAAAAGCTCAAAGGTCAGAGTTAGGGTTATACAGTGCAGTGAGCAAACAGTGAGCTGGAACAGCGGATGGCTGTATATCATGTCAACACTAGGAAAGCATCTTCACATGTATTATGTCCTACACAGTTCAAACACTGTGCCTTTCTATTTCAGGAAACAAATCTGCTAAGCATACAGAATGTGATCTTTTAGAACCCGAGGATTTTTCCATATGTTCTTAGCTTACACTACCAGGTACCAAGCAGTAATACTAGTAATTAGAATCACCTGTATCATGTAAATCTAGCAAGAAAAGCTCAAAAACACACACATACACAGCACTCAAAGTAATAATTCAGCTCCAGACTCCCATTTCATGAAAAAATTCTGGTAAAAAATTATAAAACTATGTCAGCAGTACAGTGGCATAATAGGCTCATAACTGCAGGCGAACTCTATTTGTGAACGAAAAAGAAGATCATAGACTATAAGCTCACACTACCAAGCATGTATAAGTGAATTAAACCAACAACCATCCTGGGCCCTCTAGGGCATAACAAAGCTCACTTATCCAACTCTACCACACAGTGTGGTTTAAGATACAACACGGTTCCTACAGGTTTTCTGTAGCAAAATTCCCAGACTTTGCCAGTCATGTAATCACAATTTCCCTGACACTATCGAAACAATAACCCCATCGCACAAATGTCATAAATGGTATTAAGTAATGAAATGGTATTATTAGAGCAATATGCAAATGACAGAGGCCATGGTCAGGGAGTCAGGGAGGCAAAGCCCACTTGAAGCTGAAACACGTCTAGCTTTTGGACGTTCAATGGAAGCTACAAATTTGCCTGCTTTTTAATATTTAGAGATGCACAAAATCACAGTCATCTGCAGTCTGCATGACCCAAGATCATTTTCCCTGACTTTTCAAAAACAATATTTTTCCCTGACATATCCCCAACTTTCCCTGAAAACACAAATTCCCTGACATCATCCAGTTTTCCCTGACCTGTAAGAACCCTGTACAAAAAGCATTACCGTACCGTTAGTTTATTCATCTCATAGCGGACTGCAAGGTAAGTTTCACGCTCGATTTTTCGAAATGCCGACACGCAGCCGGCCAGCTCCGTATGTGTGCCATCACGATCGTGATCATAATGCAGCGATCCATTGTTCACCATGGCCGATATGTACGGGTGACCATGCTGCACAGCAACAGATGAAAAATTAATGCCCAAACTTTTATCTGATTTACGTCACCTTGCACTTTATTACAAAAAATATAATCGAAGCATCATATAATAAGTGCAGCTAATTAAGAATAAGAAATTAAAATGCTGGTTACATTAAATGCAATTCAATAATCATACATGTAAATGACTGCAGTTTGCTACGTAAGATGACACTGCATTCACAGTTTTCAGCAATGTTCATAAATTGCATTTGGAATACTATGCATACACAAACAATGGATTCAGATTTCTAACTTCCTTTTTCATTTTTCAGCTGTGCCATTAGAATGTATACAATTCAAGAACATAAAAATCAACAAAATTTACTAGGGTCGTTCAATAAATAAGTATACAAAATGGTGCCATTCCATTAATTCTTTAAAAAAATCTGCAATATACATTTCCAAAGAAATTTAATTCTGAGTACCAACTGCGAGTTCCATTAGGATGATGTCACTGTGATGTCATTTATAAACATTAAATACGGTGAGTATTGAACTAAAGATATTCCGTGATGAACAGCATGCTCTTAGGTATTGTTTTCTTATCAACAAAAAGACTTAATGTATATCAGATTCACTCTGATATGTATCCAGTATATGGCTACAAGTGCTTTACAAAGGCAACTGCCAGTACACGTTTGATGTAAGAAAATGCTAGGTGGGCAAAAATTCGCATCAGATTGTAGGTGCAATCGTCAGTGGCTTGGACAGCAACCAGAATTGTTCTTTGCATCAGGCATTCAGAAGCTTGTTCACAGATTGGTCAAATGTTTGAAGGTAACTCCGACCATAATAAGTTGAAATATGAAACAATAGTGTTTAATGCTTAAAGAGGTGACATTAACTTGTTACATTTAGGCTTATTCATTTTATCTCACTCCTATGCTGTTTGTCATTTGTGACTTATAATAGATTACTTGTGGAGAAAAAAATACTCAAATAACGACGTCAGATGTCATAATAAAACAGTTTTCCATGTACGTTCAAAACTGAATTCTCTACAAATCATATATTTCAAATTTTCCCCAGTTTAAAAATTAATGAAATGGCATCATTTTGCAAACTTATTTATCGAACAACCCTCATATTATATAGGTTCCTACAACCACTGTCAAGCAAAGTATTAGCCTACAAAAACCTCAATAAGCAGTACAAAACTACAAGTATCTGTGACGCATTTACAGAAACCAATCATGAACAACTTTTTCAGGAAAAGTCAACAAATGACCAGACAAATATATCATTCGCTAAAAATATGTGATGTCTTGAATGTAAACAGCAAACTCCAAATATTAAATGAAAAAAAATTAGAATATAATTCAGACTTGCACAGTGCACACACATCATGATGACCAAGTGCTAACTAACACCAGAAAGCAAGCAATAAATCCAGTAAACTCACCCCGTGCTCTCCACCAACATTGGGATATGTGTCGAGGTATATGGCCAGACCAGAGAAGTAGTCACGATTCCCAAACACAGGACCTGCAGCATAAGCAGTCAATGAGAAAAGTTTACTCGCATCGCATTGCATTGCATATAACATAACTGGCAAAAAAGTTGCATGCCTAAGCCCTAAATGCAGCACATATCAATGAGAATAACTAATGGCAGAGGTGACCTCACTTGTATTACTTGGCTTCTAGTTCGTAAAATCCATAAAAAAACTGAAAGAATATGAAAGGTATGTTAGCCCTACGCCCAATGTTGACATATCATGCAGACATACACCTATGAGGAGCATTCAAAAAGTTTTGCAAGTAGATATGTAAGGCTAAATTTTATTTCACATTCTATACATCAACAAAAAGCACATTTCTTACTTACTATTTTGAAATTGTTGCGTGACAATGACGTAATTTATGACGTCATAGCGCGGTAAACACAAGCACTTTCGTAATAGTATGAAAAATCTAAAATTTGAGCTTCGAGCAGTGGTTAAGTTTCTGTCTAAAAAAGGCTGTGCAGCGAAAGAAATACATGATCGTCTGTGTGCAGTATACGGTGACTCTACACCATCGTTTAGTACAGTAACAAGATGGCTTCTTGCGTTCCAACGTGGACGCCAGTCACTTAAGATGATCCCCGATCCGGGTGGCCATCGGAGATCAGCCCTTCTGTAACTGCTGCTGTAGAAGAAATGATCGTGGATGACAGGAGAATTATTAAGATACTGGAAATCGCACGGACAATGGAACTTTCACATGGGATCGTTGAAACTATTATTCATGATCATCTTCACATGTCTAAGGTATCAGCAAGCTGGGTACTAAGAAACTTGACTCGAGAAGATCGGTTGCGCCGAGTCACTACATCTAAAGAGCTCCAGAGTCTCTTCATGTCTGACCCAGACAAGTTTGTGCACCATGTCGTTACTTGCAATGAAATGTGGCTTAACCACTGGGACCCGGAAAGTATGCAGGAGTCAATGCAGTGGAGGCATGCGACATCTCCACCACCAAAAAAGTTCAAAATGCAACCCTTTGCTGCCAAGGTAATGGCAACCGTTTTTTGGACAGTACAGGTCTGCTTCTGATCAATTACCTGCCACCTAAAACTACGATGAATGGACAGTATTACGCCAATTTGCTGTTGAAATTGTATGATGCTATCAAGAAGAAGCGACACGGAGTCTGGCTGCTGCATGACAATGCTCCAGTTCACAAGTGTGTGACTGCCCAGCAAGCTGTTCGCTACTGTGGCTTCATACAACTAGACTACTCTGCCTACAGTCCCGACCTAGCTCCCAGTGACTATTATCTGCTTTGAAATCTAAAGTCGCATCTACGTGGGGTCCGCTACCCGAACAATGAATCTCTCGCGGCAGCGGTGGAAACATGGTTGGAAGGACAAACGGAAAACTTTTATTTTCAAAACATAAACAGTTTGGCGGAAAAATGTTGTAAATGCATTGAACTTTATGATGACTATGTTAAAAAATGAAATAGAGTTCAACTCACTGGTGTTTGTTTTTATAGTCAACTTGCAAAACTTTTTGAATGCCCTTGCACAGCCACACAACTGTAACCCTAACAGGCTAACCCTCACCTTTATCTTTCAAACTGACACTGGATATTCCTAGCATGAAAAACGTTCACACCAATGTTGGTTTTTCCATGCTTCTTTTGTTTTCCAGTTAAAGCCTGCATGGAGAGACCACTGCTGATGGTTTTGACTGTAATTGCGTTGCTGAGGTGATAGATGCTGTACATAAACTCAAGCCTGGTAAATCTGATGGCTGTATTGGTCTCAGTTCAGACTATTTTATCACGCATGTGATGAACTTTTTGTTCATATTTCTTGACTTTTCTCTAGTTTATTAGTGCATGGTTGCATTCCTGAAATTATTTCACTCAGTACAGTTATACCTATTCCAAAAGGTAAGCAGGCAAAAATCACTGAATATGTTAGCTATTGTGGTACTGCATTAAGTTCTATATTTGATTAAGATATTAGATTTGGTTTTGTTATTTCGTTACAGTGAAAGCTTGGTGTCATGCGATCGACAGTTTGGTTTTGAGGCATGTTGGTCAACAGATATGTGTACGATGATACTGAAAGAGTCAGTTGTATATTATTTGAATAATGGATCATCTGTTTACTGCCATTTTTTAGATGGATTTAATGCTAGCAAATCTAAATGTATGCACTTTTGTCCTAAAGGTTACCATAGAAAAATACACGGAAGTACGCCAGTATTTTTTGCTTGTAGCCAACCTATCAAAGTTGTAAAGCAGTGGTCTCATCTTGGTCACATTATTTCGTATGATATGGATGATCGATACAATATTATGCGATTTCATGATTCCTTGGTTAAACAAATTAATAATGTTTTATGTTTCTTTGGTAAACTGAACCTTATTATTAAGCTACGATTATTGGTGAGCTATTGTTATAGCTTATATGGATCTGTGTTGTGGAATGTTTGTAATGGATATGTTGAACGTGTGGGCTCACCATCTAATGCTCATAGTGTCTTCTTACCTTTATTGTGTTGGTGTTTGCCATTATATATCAATGAACTTATAAAACGGTTACTAACATTCACACAAAGATGTATTAACTGCGATAATAATCTTGTAAAATTTGTGGTAAGGTATGCTATTTGGTACAACCGCATGGCATCTCCACTTGGCTGCAGTGTATTCCAGTGTTGCTCTAAGTATGATTTTGAATATGAAGACTTAGTCATTGAGCCACCGGTATATTCAAAGATACTATCGGAAGATGGTTAGAGATGAAGATGTTGCTAGGGCACGTTTGTTGTTAGAACTATTATTCTTAAGGTCTGAAGCGTATCAATCAGTTGGACAATTTCTCAGTCAGTGATGTTAAGGTGATGATTGACAGTTTGTGCACAATACGATCTGACTGCACGTTAATTAGTTGCACTTTCTGCTTCTTTCATTTTCTTTTTATCACTATTTTTTGGCACGTTTGTTTGTACCTTGATTGCAATGTGATTACAACAAGAACAGTGATAACATGCCAAGTTCCAGCCGGTCCTTGGTGTACCAAATTGCAAATCCATCACCGAACAGATCCTTGCCTTTGCCATGCACCTTGAAGTGGACATGAAGCTCCCAATGTCTTAACATACAGGGCTGTATGCAAACACATACATTGATTCACACACCATGCAACATAAAATATGCTTAATGCACATAAATAATATGCACTCCGGGATAAAAATCACAGATAAGCAAGAGTTTATTGCAAAATTAGGAAGCAGTGCTAAGCATATGATTTCAAGAACTAGAAAGTTCACAATAACAGCACAATACACTTTTATTGTGACAAATATTTACTGACATTTTCTTAGTATAACTATCAGCAAACTAATAAGTAACAAAAGCCAGTATTATAAGATATCTTGACAAAACCTGGGCTGACAAAACCGGGAACGACAAAACCTGGACACAGTGATATAAGCTTAGAATAAGAAACGTTAAGGATAGGGTTAGGGTTAAGAATAGGTTTAGGGATTAGTGCTCAGGATAGGGCTAGGGATTGGTGTAGGATTAAGGTTAAGGATTAGGGTTAAGAATAGGGATGGGGATTGGGTTAGGTAAGGGTTAAGGTTAGAGTTCGTGTAGTTGGCTAGTTTTGATGATCCAGGTATTGACTGTCCAGGTTTTGTCAATCCAGGTTTTGATGGAAGACAGCAATGATAGCAATTATAACAAACAACCCTAACAAGTCATAGAAACTGTCATCTACAGAAGACTCAACCAAACTCAACCAGGAAACATTTTTCAATGAGCAATGCTGTAAAACTTAATATACTGCAAGCATGTTTTTCTGCAAATAGAGAATGTGAAATGTTAGCCTGCAAAGTTTACTGGAGCACATCATACCATGTTATTCCAAATGCCACCCTTGCGACTTTGCTGATCAGGAGTCAACCTAACGTAATCACTCGTAGCCACCGTGCTGCCAATGAAATCCCATCTGTCATCTACAATATCAGAACAAGACAGGACAAGTATACATACAATTGCAATTATGATCACAACAAGGCCAAAAATTAAATTCTGGTCTACAAACAATAGTGAAGGTCTGCCATAGCGAAAGCCTGCCACAGGGTTAAGGTTAAGGTAGGTTTATGGCTTAGGGTTAGATGTGGTGCTTGGTGCTGGTGGTGATTGTGGTAGTAGTAGTAGCATTGGTAGCAGATTGGTAGCATTGGTGTTGCAACTTGTAAACCTTTGTTGGCCGGACTTTGCATAACAACCTCTCCATAGGATTCCCATCTCACTATAGTTGCCCGAAATCCATCTTTGCTCGTTTACTATTTTATTAGGAAGCATCACGCTAGCAGAAGAAAGTAAAAAAATGTAGAAAGATTAGTCACAGGCATAGCCAGGAATTTATCTTGGGGTGGGGGCACTGCAGCTGCAGCACACTAGCCAATGTGGGTGGTCTCCCAGGTAGACCTACAGCACAGCCAGACCCAGGCACCAGTTAGACAGATGTCTGCTATCCATCTTATATCACCGTGCTCATCACAGCACACAGATGACAATCATAGATAGTACAGATGGCCATTATTTATAACTGTCCGTACTCTCTGCGACAACAGGGCACAGTGTGGACAGCTGTAAGTAATGGTCGATCGCACTGATCAAACTTTGTAGTATTATTCAAATGCATGTGCCATACACGTCCACACATCTCTTAAACCAACCTATCTCCAAAATCAACAAATCAAAACTGTTCGCACTACTTAGAGTACATTATACTGTGTTCTAAAACTGCAAGTAGTGGCAAAAAATATAAAAACGATAGGGGGCCTAGACCCCAAATTAAAGTATCACACTTCACACTAACCCCAAAAAATTAACAAATAACTAGAGCTGTCAAATTAACATGTTAATTAACGAATTAATGCGTTAATAAATTAATGCACATTAAAAAAATTAATCATCATCATCGACAACCGTGGGCTCAATGCCCGTTGGTGTCTGACGCCATTCTTACTATCGCTGCCCACCGCTGCCTATCTAGGGCAGCGTGGCTTAACTCCTGCAGGGTTGTCCCACACCAC
>Ga0209671_1007775_pt1 | contig 11170 bp, 7 predicted proteins | sample WorMetHERISLAND2_2_FD_187401 | JGI IMG/M metagenome (GOLD analysis project Ga0209671, IMG submission 187401) | Marine gutless worms symbiont microbial communities from Max Planck institute for Marine Microbiology, Germany - Olavius geniculatus... | ecosystem: Host-associated > Annelida >...
AAGGTATATATACCATAGAAAAATTTTCGTTATATTTCACCCATTTGCCGAGAAGCCCCCAATGGACGGATTTGCACGAAATTTTGCACGGGGGTCGTCTTGCAAACGTAATCATCTGTTTCAAATTTTGTGTCGATCGGTTCAGGGGTTTCGGATCTGCGCGGGGTCGAATTCTGCCATTCTCCCTTTACTTAGCCGGTCGCCATTAACACAGGGCTGTGCTACTGCACGCCTGTGATATTCTTTGGCATTGATGCTGTGTTACTGCGTGTGATAGAGCCTACATTACTTGCAAAGATCGAGAAGACGTTGACGAATGATTCACTGGCTGATGTTGTTCTGGAACGATCACTGATCTGCCTCAAAGAGGATTGGATGAAGTCTGTTTCATGCAATGTACATTTTCTTAGGGACTAGCCAGCTGCAGTAGAGCAAGTTTGATATGTTTGACAGAATGCTTTGCAGAACTGTTATGTAATTTTTAAAAAGTTTAATATTTTACAACTACTATGTACAGTGTAGTTAAGCATATGAAACCTAATCTGCCATGTTAGTTGTGGTGTGACAGTAAACAAATATGAAGATGATGATTAAATTTATGTATTTAAGCACATACACATGTATACATGCTACATGTTTCAAGTTAAAAATCATGTTTATGACTGTTTTCAGGATATTGTTGCTATTAGTGCTGTTGTTATTGCTGAGTTTATAAAGTTGGCCATTTTCACTTCGATTTAACTAGTACTGAATGTGAAGACATAATTCTATTTAGATGTGACATACTTGCTGCTGTTATTAATAGATGAGGATGGAGAATGTTTTTGTAGTTTTGTTTATGTGTTATACAAGAGAGAAAGAGAGGTTTATTGCCATATAACTCAACAACCAATACAATACAACACAAATTCAACCAACGGTAGGCTGCCAGAAAGGAAAATCGATCATAGCTGGCCAGTAATAAACGTTCATGTAATGATTAATAACTTAACAATATATTAACAATGTGTGTTTGGTTTTGTAGCAAAGTGAAGCGGATGTTTCTCTTCACAAAAGTCGGCTGCACTCGGCAGAAGGAAGAGATGGGCAAGCTGCTGCAGGTGATCGGTGCTCACGAGCAGGACAAAATGCTGCTGAAATTCTGGATGTCAGGACTTAGTGTCGACTACCAGCTGAACAAGGGTTCTGACTCGGCTTAATGACAGCATGCGTTCTGTCTTACGTTACGGTGCTTGCCGTTTGAAAATGAGAGGCGATTGAAAAATCTATCACAATGCACAAGATAGGCGATTGATGGGCAATTATGACAGGACTAAATTATTATTATTGGTAAATGCTAAGAATTAGGCACAACTATGTCACCTGTCACGATCACTGGGCGCCTGTACAGATCCTGCAGCAAAAAAGATAACAAAGCAGCAACACTACATTTGTATCTTAGAATGTAATAAAGTACTAAAGGTATGAAAAGAAAAAATTGTAGAAAACGGGTATTGACCAGTGGTGTGGGGCAACCCTGCAGGAGTTAAGCCACGCTGCCCTAGATAGACAGCGGTGGGCAGCGATAGTAGCAATGGCGTCAGACACCAATGGGTGTTGAGCCCACGGTTGTCGATGATGATGATGATGATGATGATCCTTGCAGAGTTTTCGTATTGTCCATGCCTGTTTTGCTTCTTAATCTCCAGAAAACGATGGCTGAAACTGACTGATCAGTAGGGCCCACAGTTTTTTGTGGAAAATTTTGCCAAATTCCGTGGGTCAGTTCACAAAATTCTGTGGTTCACTGCGACAAAATCGTCCAAGTTCTGTGGCTTACCGCGGCCTTACATTTGTGCGTAAACTGAGCTCTATCCTGTTGAAAATACTTTAGTTATTAAAGATTGTGCTCATTTATGCATTTGCTGCAGATTGAAGAAAAAAATCATTTTTTTTTCATTTTAAAAGTGCAGTCTGTCAAGCGGCATTGTGTTTATTTACGATTGTGCCTATTGCGATGGATATATAGTAGGGCCCACAAAGTACTGGCAATACTATGCTTTGCACTACTTGCATTGCTTGGTAAAAATTGTTCAACATTTTACAAAATTATTGTGGAAAAGTGGTACTTTTTCATCTTATTACTGTACATATGCTAGCAGATAGAGATTGTGCAGTGACTTTGTACATTTTGTTGATGCTGCTCAGTTTAATCATGACTAGTTACTGCAGTGTATTTATCACGTGCTATATAGTCAAAAATATGTTTAATGCATTTGTGTATGCTTATTCTGTTGCTGAGATTTAGATGAAACTTGAAATTTGGAGCAAACATCAAAATAATCTTGTTGACTTTGGCACACAAACACCTGAATATGTAAAGATACTAGCTGTTATATTTATCAGAAATGAAACATAATAAACAAGCCGCAGCAGTTATAGACGAAATAAAATAACTGTTAGTCAATATTTGAAAAAAATACAGCAATTAAAAACAGTTACCAGTTTACGGAACATTTGACTACATAACGCTAGTGTGGCCTACTCTACAAAAATGCCGACAGTATTATTTATTGTACATAATATGCTGAATATCAGAAATAGAGATAAAAGCGTGCATTCTATCTGAAAGACAATACTCCACAGGACTGGAAACTAGGTTTCAATGCTAAAAAGATGAGACTCCCAGGAAAACCATCCTGCACAATATTTTTCATGTCAGAAAAAAACAATTGCAATATGAAGTTGATCTGCATTATAAATTGGATAAACGTACAAAACATCAGTTTATACACTTACTAACGGCGACATGCAATGACTGACACATCGAAAACAGCAAAAATCATAAAAAGGTGATATCACTCATCATCACATCGTCTAACTGTCAATGTGCTGTTGAATAATATGACGATTAGGGCCGTTTATATGTGAAATTTTTATACAGGAGCGTTTTTGGCTGAAAATTTCTAAGTCCGTTTTTGGGCCCAATTTTCGACTTTGGGGGGATTTTTCAGGGGTTAGATATTAACTTCGAATTTCGGTTCCCAAAAAAGGTTCGACCCTTGCGTGAGGCCGCATTGTCCGAGCCATCGTGCGTAAAAATTGCAGAGCGGTCTGACCTGTAGGTCGGTCAACAAAAAAAGGTATATATATACTAGAAAAATCTTCGTTATATTTCACCCATTTGCCAAGAAGCCCCCAATGGATGGATTTGCACGAAGTTTTGCACAGGGGGTCGTCTCGTCGACGTAATCACCTGTCTCAAATTTGGTGTCGATCAGTTGAGGGGTTTCGGATCTGCGCGGGGTTGAATTTTGCCATTCTCCATTGACTTAGCTGGTCGCCATTAACACAGGGCTGCGCTACCGTGCACCTGTGATGACAAGACTTAGAAAACTTTTAAAATCTAAAATTTGGACTCATGACATTTTTAGTTTTAAAAATATTTTTTGAACCAATTTTCCAGCCCTGGTACTACAGAAGGGTGCACGTAATGGTTAAGGTTAAAAACACGTTCTGAAAACAAACTTTTTAAAACGTTCATAAACGTTTATAAACGTTGAATAAAAATGTGACTTTCTTTATACTTGATGTACTGAATCCATTGTTTCAGGATATAGTTTGTGTCATATCATATTTAAAAAATTTTTGTTATCTGTATGTAAGGCAGTAAATCTAAATGCAAAATCTGTTATTTCATCACAAACGCAATAATTTGTGCACAGAAATGTATCACATCACCATCATTTTCACCTAACTGTTAAACGTTTATTGCCATTTTAAATAAAGTTGGATAAACGTTAAAATGTCTCTTATAGGGAAAAATGAAACGTTCAATAAACATTATTATGACAGTGCAAATGCAGAGCAGATTCAGAGGCGAGACAGACACTAGTGATCATCAGTCGTAGTAGAGCTTGAGATAGGCGAGTCGTCGGTGATACAACTTCTCTTCTTTAGTACTTTGTAGCTACCGTACAAGCAAACGACATTTTGTCAGAGAGAATTTTGTTATCCAACATCACACAGATATAGTAACAAAACAATAACACAGGCAAGTGACTACCACACTGCAATACATTATGAACGATGCTGCTACTCCAATGGTAAATACCCTGTAATAACTACAGCTGTCTGCCCCTCTCGTCAACAAGTCTCGCATTAACTGCATAAATTTTTTGGAATTGCACCTCATCTGTGTTGCAAATAGGCCTCAATTTTCGCCAAACGACAGAAGGCCATCTGTTTGCTCAACGTTGACCAACTAGATGGTGTTGTTACAACTTTGTTAACTATTGTGCCTCCACCAACATGTGAAAAGAAGCTAGCTGAGCCCCTATTGCAGAAAGTGGGTAAACATTAGCCAACTAACCGTCGTTCTTAGTGGACTAAAGTTCACCATTTTTTGTTCAATGCAGGAGAGATTGTAGTTGACAAAGCCGTTTGCCTCTTGTCGATATCTCCATCCGTTACAGAGATATTTGCACTCGAAGTCCACACACGCATGCACTGATGCACACGAACACTCTGGAAACATAATGCCTCTGGCCACTACTTTGGCGGAGGCATAAAAATTCATCAGTGGTGGTAAGGTAACTAATAGAGCACCTTCAATAAAAATTTTGAGAACTAACAGATACACACATTGTGAGAACAAAAACAAAGCAGTCACAAGATTCACTGTTCACTGCAGAGCAGGAACATTAGAAAGTCAAGCTGCAGCAGTACTAGCCTGGGTGAATACCCTCTTAAACCCTTTTGACCACTTCCCTCAATCCTCCTTCCCCTCCCTCATCCTTTTGCTTTTCTTTAGGAACTTTTCTCTAAATCGAGCCAGGGGGTTCTTAGGAGCATTGTACACCTCTCCCTTCAGTGGGAACGGGGGAAAACCCCAGCCATTATTTTGGACTTGAAAAACGCATTTGAAAGCGTGTGAGAAAGGTCCGATACAATACCAGCTCTCCCGAGAATGGCTCCAAGGTTTATGTGGTGTAGACTGCGGCTGGAAAATTTGTTTGAAAAACCTAGCCTGTGAAGGTTTTTAAAAACTTATAAAGCTCAAAAGTCCAAATATGGGCAGTTTTTAGGTGCAATTTATAACACAAATCGAAATTAAATTAACATTTTAACTGTGTTTTTTATGTCACATCATTAACTCAACAGGAGACAGTGACGTTCTTCCTGGGTCTTAACTCTTAAAATATGTGTCCTGCCTTCTTTGTATAATAGAATCTAAAGTGTTTGCCACAAAACCTAGGTTTTCCCAGCCCGGAGTGGCACTGCTAACCTTCACTGTATTGGGATCAATGGTGCTGTGTTGAGATACATCGGGAAGGTTGATCGGACGTCCACCAAATGACTGCTGGTAAGTCACTTTACGAGTGGCCGGCAGATGAGAGTCATACAATGCTGGCCTGTCACATGCACAGAAGCCCAGGGATGTAACAAACATTAGAAAATGAAAATAAAAATATGTACAAACAAAATGTTTAAAAAGCATTATAATACATTTTTACCGAATAAATTTTCAAAATGACGTTTGTATACAATAATTTGAAACATGACTATTTTTACGTCACAGTATTTACGACATCCACTGCTTCACATTTTCCATTTTTCATGCATTTTACCACCTTACATAAATGTAAAAAATACATATTGCGTTAATTATTTTATTGGCAATTATTTTCAGTCACCACCATTTTTACACTGACTATTTAACATTTATTAAAAATTTGAAAAAAAACATCAGAAAAAATACATACTATACATGCTAAATGCAGGCTTATTTAAAAAGTAAAAAACATTTACAAATGTTTACTACACTGCTTTACAAAATACTGCAAATTAGAGCTGTCAAATTAATGTGTTAATGCAATAAATTAATGCACACATTAAAAAATTAACGCACATATGTAAATTTACTAAATTCCGTGAAGCAGGAGTTCTAATATTCCATTAAACTGCAGTTATTTGACAATCGAATAATATTCAAGTAATTAGAAATTGTTTTTTGCCGTTCCATCACTACTGTCATGGTTTTGTGACACAGGCATGACTTCTTGTGCTTCATTCCTACAATAGCCTATCAGCAATATTAATTATGCATTATTATCGCGTTAACCAGTGATGTGGTGCCTCAAGGCAGATTTTTACTGCCTTGGCTTTGGACTTGGAGGTTAGTGTCTTCGTCTTGGTGTTGGTCTTGTCATGAGACTGAGACCAAGACACTAGCCTCCAAAACAAGATGCAACACAGTACACACTAGGCAAATCATTGTGATACTGCAGCAAGTGCATGAACCACTGCTTTGCCCAATGTCAAGCTGTCAAAATACACTTCTGCAATAAACTGTGACGATTGCAAAGACCCAATACTTTTTTCTGACATAGAATACAGCTGTTTTAGGTCGCTATTTTTTCGCCTCTTCAGTGTTCCTGCTACATCAATGTTTGTAGAACAAGTTTTGTCACAGGGCAGCATTATAATGTGCCCAAATCATTCAAAGATGTCAGACTGTGTGCTTAAGAATTTGATGTTTCTAACATGTAACATGCAAAATTTGTAACTGCAGTTGATAAGTTGACTCTGACTATCAAACTTGCACGGCATAATGTAAAGATTAGACTGATGTCTACTGTGACTGGATTAATATGATTAATTGATATTTTTAGCCGACCATACTTAAGTAACAGTCGAGCTATTGGCATGGTTCTTATCTGTCCATCTGTCTGTAACGAATATACCATGGAAGGGAAAACTTTTTACATGAATAATTAGCCATGTGTGTTAATCTCCAGTGTGCAAAATTTCAGCCATCTAGTACAAGGGGATCATTTTCAAATTAAGGGCTGAATAGAGGGGGTAGGAAATTCAGAATGCACACACGCAGTAATGGAACAGCAAGTTTAACCTTTACAATAGATAGCTCGAGGCACATATCTCGGAAATGGTGAGAGATACGGTGGAATTGTATAAAAATCATCGACCTTGGATGACATTGAAAGTCACTGACAACCAGTACGGTCAGATATTCCAGTGACAGCTTGGCTTGTTTTGTCTTAATAAAAAATTTTACATCTGAGCTGTATGTTCTGTAGTGTGCTTATTCGGACCTAGGTGTCCTATTCAGTATTTGATCAGTGCACTAAATGCCTTGGCCTTGGTCTTGCAGGTTGGTGCCTTGGCCTCGGTCTTGGGGGCTAGTGCCTTCACCTTGGCCTTGGCCTTAAGAGTTGGTACCTTGGTCCCATCACTGGCATTAATGCATGCGTTAAAATATTAATGCAACGCATTAACACGCTAAAGAAATTTACACTTCGACAGCTCTACTTCAGATTACTGTGACACACTGGCATACAAACCCCGGCAAGTCGTCGGACTTTGACATTGGTGAGCGTTGTGCTCCAATGTTAAATGGCTCGTACGCCGGTGTGAAGGTCAGCAGTGTAGTTCTGTCACGCTGATATGCAGCTGGGCCCAGTGTCGTAGTCTGCAAACCAATCAAAAAATGAACTATACATGATGTTACTTTCACATACATCAATAGAAGCGATCAGAGGTCTCAACCATTCGCTGATAGCTGTGCTGCCATCTGGCCAATATACCAGATCTAACTTGGGCTCCTTGGGATTGAAACAAATTTTTACAATAACTGATTGCATTTACCACATTATATTATTATATTTCAGACGTCATGCAGATGTAGCATCTGTTAGTAATGATGTTATTGAGTCACACGAGGGAAACTGCTTCAATTATGATTCATCAGGTAGCTTTAAAGATTGATAAATTTCTTAGTATCATATTTTTCATACTGTATGAAAAAACACATACATCAATCCATTCACGGAATCGTGTAGCAGTTCTTGCACCAAGAGTGTATCCTTTCTTGCTCATCGGTCGACGATTAAACTCATTAATGAAATTCGTTACCTAGCAGATGACAGCACATGCATACAATGTTGATATTGCTGACATCAACAACAAGTACAAAAATTACAGATATTATCAACACAATACTGCTATTTCTCAGTAATTATGCGCGAGAGCTAGCACAGCTATAGCGCGTATTAGCTACGGTAATTATGCCTGTCCATCATGACCCGGTACTGATTCAAGCCCAGGTGAGATAGAGACTGGGTATTCAGCCCATGATACCCGCTATAGATGCAAAAATCTCGCAGATATCTCTTACAGACCGAGTTATAGCCCATTTTGTCCCAAATTTCGTTGCCATGGCAATCAGAGAGAATCCGTGGCAAAATTGGATGACACCATTAGATTGGCCATCCCTGAAAACCATATTCTAGAACCAAAAATTACGACTCTATCTTATACACAGCCAAAGTTATGACCGTTTGAAGAATTGCTTAATTTTCCCCATAGGCACCATTGTAATTTTTTTTTGATTTTTGCGAATAAATACGTTAAATATTAAATTTTAATTTTCTAACCCCAAAAAAGCACTTCCTTGTGCAGAACCACGTCGTTTGACATATTAAGCGTAAAAATCCCTTAAGAGGTCTGACCTGTAGGTGCGTTGAAGAAAAAAAAGGCATATATAAATAAAAATATTTGCGTATATTTCACCCATTTGCCGAGAAGCCCCCCTTGGAGGGATTTGTATAAAATTCTGCATGATGGGTCCCCTTGCCGACGTAATCAACCGTGCCAAATTTTATCTCAATCGGTTCAGGGGTTTTGATTCTGTGGGGGGTTGAATTTTTGGCTTCCCCATAGGAAAGAGAAGTCGCCGTTCACACTGGGCTTGAACTACCATTCAGCCTGTGATTTTTCGCAATTTCAGCTGCGACACACATTTCAAGAGCGAAATGCTCCGAAACGGCTGGAGATAGACTAAGACAGCCTGCATATAAAATTTTAGCCATTAAATGTAGATTTTAGCAGTCTAAGTCATAACCCCCTACGTTTAAAGAAACCTATGCATGCAGGTGTCAATGAGGGGTACCCCTAAAAAGTGGTTATTTTCTCACTACTGGCTTGTCTATTGTGAAAACAGCTGCAGACAGGCACAGACATGTTGCTTATCATAACAAGCACTGATGATGTGCTTTTTGATGGTATCAATATCGATGACCATGAATGACTGTGAACCTCCAAAATGGGAGTTTTTAATCGTTTTTTAAAATTTCTGCCTGCAGAAGAGTGAATTGCGACAAAATGGATACACGACTACCTGTAAACAGAAACTGCTACAGGCTCTCACGTGTCTCATGAGCATCAGCTCAGATTTCTTGTTTTACATCATGCTGACGTTTATATAGGCTAATGCCAGCTGAAAATAAAAGAAAATAATACATCAAAATTTGACAAAATCAATACCTGTTATATAAACTTAGCTGAAACACAAAATCAATATCTGGTAGCTGAAACAGTCAGCATAACAGAAGTTCATATGATGAGACAATCAAAAATGCTGCTCACCTCTTCTACTTCATAATGTCCTGGTCCACAGTTTGGTGATCCAGTTATTGGATTAAGATCAGAACCAAAGCGTGTATGAGGCACGTGAGATGGGAATATCTGACGATCCCCAGTGGTTCCAAACGCAACATTTGTTGGCTTTTCTTCTGAAATGTGCAAACATGAACATCAGCATAAACGTTACATCTGAAGCTAAAATGCTATAAGAATTATTATTTTGTTTTTTATTACTTTTCGTTTTTTTTCTTCACATGTCCTAAAGTGCAACTAACCATTGTTGTTACTTTATGCGTGGTTGCTACATCGTCAACGTAAACAAAACCGAGGTCTTGGCCCAAGTCTCAGCGGCACAAACCTCCGTAACCCCAACCCTCTCTATTTCAGGCTCCAACCTCAACAAAGCTCATCAATTCACCTACCTTGGATCCATCCTGAGAGAGGACTGCGATCTTACCAATGAATTAAACCACTGTATCAAACTGTCAGCTGCTGCCTTTGGGCAACTCTCCCAGCGCGTGTTCTTCAACCACAATCTTACAGTCGCCACCAAGTCTCTGTTTACCATGCCATCTGTCTTTCTATCCTCCTCTATGGATGTGAGATATGGACACTCTATTGCCGCCATGTAAAAGCCCTGGAGGCTCATCACATTAAATGTCTCCAAAGCATACTTGGTGTTCGATGGTGGCATAAAGTACTTCACGCTGAGATCCAGCGAAAAGCTTACTCGGAATGCATAGAATCATGGATCATGCACAGGCAACTTCGTTGGCTCGGACATGTCATCAGGATGCCATCATATCACCTCCCCTGTCGTCTCCTTGCCTCTGACCGCGATACTTGGCGTACCACGTGCAATCAGGGTTTGACCATCTTTCGCTCCAATTATGCTGCTGATGCTGAAAGCAGACGTGCTCGCAGACACGCAGCGTCTACTTCTTCTTCCGGTGCCACTTGTCACATCTGTAGCAGAGTCTGTGCATCAGACTTTGGGCTTCGTAGCCACCTCCGAAGCCACACCCGACTGACCTCTAGCACAGCGTCATCGTCGTAATCGACGAACTACTCCAAGGCAAGGCAAGGCAAGGCAAGGTTGCTAATAAATGCGACGTTCAAATACAACTAAATAATTAATATGTAGGTTAAATACGCATAGTTTAATTAATTTTCACTGCCGATCTATACTGTCAAATAATGTTCTTGCTCGTCCGTCACGACTGGTTGAGGAAAAGGCCACTTAAAATAACAGAACAAGCGTAAATTACAACATTGAAATTAAGTAAATAATTACGTACATTATTTAGCTAATGTTAGCGTTGTCAACATACCTGTAAATAGCATCATCTACTTATCTTACGCGCTTCACAGACCAATCCAGTTTGTTTTTGTGTTTGTTTATCCAGAAGCGGAAGTTGATGTTGCTAGGTGACAGCATTTCAGACATAAATAAGTAAGGCGAAATCAACATTCGGTTTCGAGATGCATACCAGGTACATACCAGGTGCGGCCGCACCTGAATCCAGATGAATAGGTGAGGCCATCGGCTTGGTGGACCATCAGTCCGTGAAAAAGCCGATCTTCTCATTTCTTGTCCTCGACTTGAAAGCGTTATGTGTGGCACAGTCAATAATATGCTGATCCAAGCGATTCCATCTGTTGATGACCCGCTCAGAGAAGAAATGGTGTCTGATATCTAGGCAGCATCTGTTCTTCACAATCTTAGCTAGATATCAGACACCATTTC
>Ga0209671_1007780_pt1 | contig 11169 bp, 11 predicted proteins | sample WorMetHERISLAND2_2_FD_187401 | JGI IMG/M metagenome (GOLD analysis project Ga0209671, IMG submission 187401) | Marine gutless worms symbiont microbial communities from Max Planck institute for Marine Microbiology, Germany - Olavius geniculatus... | ecosystem: Host-associated > Annelida >...
ATTCAAGATGGCGGTGGTCACCATTTTAAATGTCATTCATCACTCATAACTGCTTTTTCACCCATCTGCATGAAATTTGGTATGTAGACTAAATTTGCGGTCCCACATACAAGCTTGCCATTATATTAAAGAAATAACAAAATCCAAGATGCTGGAAGCAGTAGTAGTAGTAGTTGTTGTTGTTGCTGTGTACAAAGTAACTGTTCAATGACCTTTCAAACTTTAATAAAATCGTAGTATTATATATAAAAATACTGCAAGCAGTTCATTTAATGTTGTACAAGCGCTGATGTAAAATGGCGAAAATCAAAAAGTATTAGCACAAACATTATGCATTGGCTTAGACATTTATATCTGGCTACTAAGAACAGATTAAATGTCTTAGCAAATACGTTAGGTTGTGATTATACTTTTTGATTTTTGCCGTTTTACATCAGCACTTATACAACATTAAATGAATCGCTTGCAGTTTTTTTATACATAATTATGCAATATAACATTCAAACCGACAGTAGTTCTACTGCTACAGATTACAGTTTTTCCAAGCCGCAGAATTTTCATCTAAACTGTGGAATTTGCCAGTTTCTGTGGACTTTCTATGTTGCCATAAAATTTGGCAACCTTTTGTACTGGCTGTTGACTACTTTTATTTTCCAATTCATATCCAAGTTTATGATGTTATATGGCAAAACTGCTAATCTTCTTAAATGAGCCGACTATTTTCAGCAATCATCAAAACTGCACTAATTCTGAACAAGACAACTGAGATCAAACTTGAGAATCATTAAAGCAGCACAGCTCAAACAGCAGTGGCATCATAACATCAGATCAAAAAGGAAGAGCATTAGCAATTGCATGTTGAAAATTCTTCCTTTTGTCAGATAATTTTCCTACAAAATTACGTAAATATGAAGCTGGGAAATTAAGGAAAAATTTAAAAGTTTAACTTCCCATAATGTCCTCTGATGACTACCTGCAGCTGTCCGTCACAAAAATGGGACGTTCTGTCCACCTAATTTTCACAACCACAACGCTACTGTTAAACAGTGTACTGAAATCGCAAAGTCTACGGACAATAAAAGAGTGAGTACCTTGCGTCATGTTGCTGATGCGAGTCTCCAGTGTTTGTTTAAACTGCTCGCTGGCTTCAGTCTGTTCACGTAGACTGGCCTCCACACTGTCGGCCACGGATTTGTACTGAGCCGCATGCTGCTCTGCCTGAGTCAACTGACCTTGCACATCTACATCACGACCACTGCATCAGTTATGCACACGCCGGCAACTCACTTCAGTTTCCAACTTTGGCTTTTCCATTTCCATTCATTAACGATTTAAACTTTTTCATCACCATTTCGTCTCCAATTACAGTATCTTTCAAAATCTGTCTTTCACATTTCCATTCCTGTTAACGTAAATTACACTGCATCGGTATCAACATCACAGCATTTCCTGCTTTGTTACAGCAACAAATATAAAGCAGAAGATATTACTCATTAATTTGCCTTCAGTGCTTCGGAAATGCTACTTTAGCAAGCGCAGACATGTCCGAGGCAGATCTTTCGATAATATGGCATGAGACACAGCAAGCATGAACAAAAAATCCCTGCTAACGCAAAGAGAAACGCGCAACAGTGTTGCACCATCGTACGCTAGTGATCCGTGACTTCATCCACAGATCTCATCCATACGGCTTTTGGCTACAGTTTCAAAGAAAGCCTGGTAAAACAAAATCAGCATAAAACAAAATCAGCCTAGACAATCGGCGGCTAAATATGTATAGTGTTTTATTTGTACTCACCAGAGGGTGCCACCTATCTCGCTCTGCCAACGCCATATCGGCTGCAAATCGCAAATTTTTCTCACCCCCTTCTCATTTAGCGCCCTCGTTCGAGGTGACCCCCTTCAAATTTATGGAAAAGCTTTACGGTTCCTGAAACTAGTGTCTTCCAGACAGCCGTCGGTGAAGATTTGGTGATCCTAGCTTGCACCGTTTTTGACTGAGCCACCCGTGTGACGAACGGACAGTCAGACAGACGGACAGACAGACAGACAGAATTGCAATGGTTAAGACGCGCTACAGAAAAAGTCAAGACAGAAATAAACAGTATAACATCTTTAACATCTTAAATTTATACACTGGCAGACTACTTTAACAGCCAGTTTGCACGTAAAACGAAGTTAGCTAATTGCCCCCTTTTAAGCCATCAATTCATCATTTTGGGAGAGGCAGTTTTCACATTCTTTTATTTCACAAATCACAACTGGAAGACAAGTTAAAAGCAGCAGGAAAGACTATTGAAATTAGTCATTCACTTATTAGAAATATAATACACTGCACAACATACTTGATATCTGCCGATTGGCTTCATCCAGTAGATCACGGTAGCGCTGAACTTCATCTTCAAGCCTCTTGTCTGACGATTCGTCTACGTTAACATAATACAACCACAGTAAGACTATCACATCATCATAAGATATAAACCAATCGACATTAGGTAAAGATCAAAGCTTACTTCAGCCAGAAAGTGACTCATTTCTGAGTGCCAGCAGATCAGCCAACAAGAGGTGCACATGAGTCATCATGGCCAGAAATAAGTCCAGCAGCAAGGTTACAAAACATGCTAGTTACACACAGAGCAATCACTTGTTTGTGGGGTGGTTTTAGGGGGTAAACCGTTAGAATCACAGGCTGAATGGTAGTAACTTGGCTTGCATAAGGCATTTCTGCGATATTTTTGTGCCTATAGGGGGGTTTTCGGGGATGGGCCATCGAATGCTGCCAATTGCATTCTACCCCGACTGACCCCCGTTGCCATGGCAACGAAATTTGGGACAAAATTGGTTATAACTCGCCTTGCGTAAGAGATATCTGCGATATTTTTGCGCCTATAGAAAGGTTTTCGGGGATGGGCTATCGAATGCTGCAAATCGCATTTCCCCCGATCAACCCCCATTGCCATGGCAACGAAATATGGGACAAAAAGAACTATAACTCGGTCTGTGTGAGAGATATCTGTGAGATTTTTGCATCTAAAGGGGGGTTTTGTGGATGGGCCACCGAATGCTGCACACACAGTCAGTGTGATGCGAGCAATATCACCTTTTGTAATTTTTGCTGTTTTCGATGTGCAAGCCCTTAAATGTTGCCGTTAACAAGTCTATAAACTAATGTTTTGTACACTTATACAGACAGCGACACAGACTGGTTACCATCAGCAACAGCAGCTGAATTTAACTGCAGAACTGTACGCTGCAGCCTAGCAGCAGCACGATCAGCCAATAGGATACTAGCAACACTTGTCTATCAAAATGCCTACACCATATCACACTCTGAAACATGGTTTTTTAAAATTCCCTAACATTTTCTTGAAGGCATGTACAGAGTGATAAAAAAGCCTAGCTACTATCATGCCACTAAAAGCGCATTGCACCAACGTCATTCAACTTTGAACCAGGGTCAAATTTGAATTTAAACCTAGTTCAGCCGCAAAATGCGTTGCACCAAAGCGGTTCAAGCTTTGATCTCCGTTCAATTCTGAACCGCCCTCTGAACAACGATCAAATCTTGATCTTGGTTCAAGCAATGAATGCTGAGATACTAGACTCTGTTGCTGCAAAAAATTGTCCGATTCAAATCTTATCCTGCTTTTTCGTATCAAATTATAAGACCTCTAATGCAATTATACTGATGATCTGGACATGTTAGATTTCTACTATATTCAATTTGTGTTATACCTTGTTTGATAAATTAACAAATAAATGAATAAATCACATTTCTCAGTGGCGATGTTTCGTTGCTGGTTGCTACAGTATACGACCGAACCCTAACCACAGCAACAAAAAAGTCACTCGTGTCGATTTATAAGGCATCTAATTCAATTATACTTCTGATCTAGCTATCTTACATATGTGCTATGTCTGTTTTCTGTGGTCTTTTTGCTGGATGAATTAATTAATGGATAAATAAACAGCACTTTAGCATGCCAATGCGGCGTTGCTATGCCATAGCTATGGTAAACATAATCTTGACAATGAACATAGAATAATAAATAAATAATTATTGGAACACAAGATTTCGGAACCTTATTATGCAACTGTTCAGTGTTGTTGTTGTGCGAAAATTGTGTAATAACTCCAGGGAAACTTAAAATTCGAACAAATTCTAGCCAATGGGTACCAGACTGTTTTGTAAGCATTGTGTGTGACGATAACAACACTGTAGTTGGCATGGCTTGACCAATCAGCATCGTCCATGGTATAACCACGGCTGTTCAACTGAATGGGATCAGCTGATTCGAGTTTAACTTGGTGCAACGTAATTCAACGTGAACTCGGTTCAACTACTGATCTAGGTTCAGCTGAACCGAGACCATGAACCACGTTGGTGCAACGTGCCCTAAGTGTTGCCTGAAATGTGTAGTTTACAGTAAACAGTTTTCACTAAGATTCTCCCCCCACCACCCGACACTCCCATAACTTTTGGTCAATTATCTGACATATCGCAGGGGTCAGTGCAAATCTGGCCACAAGCCAGCTGTAGCTCACTGCTCAAGTACATGAGCGGTAGGCCACACCTCTCCCATATACTGCCGTTACCTAGCTGGCAATTAGGCCAGTACTATATTATACTGCTTGGTGACAGAAGCACATGTGTGAACAACTTGCCCAGAGTTGTTACCCGGCAGTGAAACAGCCAGGAGTCGAACCTGCAACCTTGTGATCGTAAGTCCGACATGCTAGCCACTAAACTATGAACTGTGTCACCCACTAAGTAACCAATCAAAACTGCTAAGCAGTGACTTTAGAGCACATGAAAGATTACAGTAGCTAGTAACTACAGTGACACGACAAAATCTGGACCAACAAAATCTGGACTGACAAAACCATGACTCAGTGATATAAGCTTAGGTTCACAAGATAAAGTTAAAAATAGGGTTAGGAATAAGGGGTAGGGCTAAGGTTAAAGATTAGAGTTTGGGATAGGGCTAGGAATTGGTATAGGTTTAGGTTTGAAGATTAGGGTTAGGAATAGGGGTAAGGTGAGGTAAAGGTTAAGGTTAAAGTTAGGGTTAGAGATTATGTATAAGTGACAGGGATAGAGTTAGAGTTAGGCTTAGAATTTGTGCAGTGGGCTAGTTTTGACATTCCAGGTTTTGACAGGGAACCAGTAACTACAACTGCTGACGTACTGCGCTGGGTTGTGAGTGTTGTTGCCAACTTCGACTGGGCTGCCTGCAGCTTCCCTTCTGCCGCCGACAACTACAGAACAACACACAGATTTGTTGAGCTTGTAAAAGTTTTGTAGAAACAGAACGGTGGTAAAACAGTTTACCATTATTTAACTTATTGCAACAGAACCGCGCAGCAGTCTTTATCCTGCTACTTTCACGCACAATTATCCAAGATGCAAGAACTATCAGATGCGGCTTGGTCTTTGCAGACACATTCAATCAACAAAGTTCAATGACGATTCAGAACAGTTGGCAGGCAGTCAGCAAGTCCTGCACTTCTTATATTCATCTAATGACCAACATGAACTACGCATTATGCAATAATCTTAAATGATGAAGAAGAAAAGAAAAAAGACTTTGCACAAATAAACAGGATCCTTAACATCCAGCAAGTTTAATTAGTTTAGAGACTGTATAAGCCATCAGAATAGCTAATAAAGCCCAATGTTGCGAATAGCATCTGTGACCCTGATCAGTACTTCCTGCACCAAAGCATAAAAGGACAGTGGCTGAGTTGCAAAAGTAAAGGTTCTCTTCGTGGAAGCCTATCTCAGAGTTACAAAGCACCACCTGCTCTATGGCATCACACATGCTACCTACCACCCAACACAAGTGAAAGTGCCCCCTTAACCTCAGCCAGACTAGCCGACACCGGTACTCGATCTACCTATCCAAGAGGGATGGAAGGCTGAGTTGAGCTGGGTGATTGAACAGTCACCCATCCAGGTAGTAACCACTTGATAGCAAGCTGACTGGGAGTCAGACTAACAAACCCTTGATCGCAAGTCTGACGACATCCTCTAACCATTACACCAGCCAACCACCTTCCAGGCAACCAGTCATCAACATCATCGTCATTGCGTTAATACAACGAAAAGATCTGGCCGAGGTACGAACTTCTTCCTTTAGATGAGCCACGTGTTCCTGCGCAGTTGTCAGTTGTTCTGCGGTACATGCAAGCTTCGCTCTTTCTCTTTCCACTTCCTGCTTTGCTTCACCCAACTGACGCTGTGCAACAAAAACACCACAAGTCATATACTGCATACATCGAATAGTGCTTCTTTCCCATAAATGTGACAACCAAGTCTTTGAATTCAACTTGCTAACTTATTTGCAATTTATGGGAGTAAAACGTTCTGAAAGCAGTTAACATGCAACAACAGCACTGTGGTTACTCAACTAAAACACAACGGTATAATTGTAGCATAATTTGACATCACAAAGATTTAAAAGTTTTAATGCTGCTGGCTGGGTGACAGCAAGCTATGTGGATGAAACAATTACCACAAGTTCATTTTGGAGAGAACTGTAATGTAAAAAAATGCTATCAAGATACTTGTTACCAACAGCTTCAGTGGCAACATAACATACTGGAAGTCAGCTGGAAACAGAACTCTATCTCCAGTACTCACAGTGAGTTATCTAGCACTTATGCACATAATTAACAGCAACTGATATCTTACTTCGAGTGTAATGACAAAAGCTCGCTGTTCGCTGTCGGTGCCATCGGCTTTCTGGCGCAAGACTGCGTTCTCGCGATCCAGCTTCTCAATCCGGCGAGTGAGTCGCGTCTTTGTCTCAAATTCTGATCGCTCTAAGTTGTTCTGCACAGCAGACACCCATATGAAATTACTAATCCTCGATAAGCTACATCAAATTACAACTTTTTATCTGCTGTCATGCTAACATTTTGGCAACCAACTTACTCATAACCATGAAAAGCGGCACATTGTTGCGACACCAAGTGGCAAACCAAAATCATCCCAAAGAATGTAATAATGGCTGCCAAGATGTCAACACATCAGCAAAAAAATTACCCCTGCATGGGACTTCAGTCGATTTCTTCAGACCACTGTTGTTAGCCACATCTAAGAATCTGTGAAAAAAGTTATTGCCAACAACAAACATTACCGTATTTCGAACACACATTTCTTTTTCTCTTCTAGTGTTTCACAATATTCCAAAAATAAGATATTAAAGATATCAGATGTGTGCCTGTTTCATTGTTTCTTTCATATGGACATTAAAACCTGAAATAAACACAATGATGAATACAACAACGGTACATAGACAAATCCAAGCGCCAACTGCTGTAACCCTCTGCAGTGAAGAGCAGACACCTGAATGGCCTCGAGGCTGATAACGAGCTGATCACGAGACTGCTGGTTGCGATGCATCATCTCATTCTCACTGATGAGCCGCGCCTCGGTGCTCTTGAGTCTTTCCTTCTCAGACGACAGACTCTGACAGCAAACCTCAGCTTGGGTCAACTTGTCTTGTGTCGACATCAGATCCTGCGTTCAGTATATACATCCACCATTGTCTACCATCGATAGTTCGGCATTCCACCAACATTACTGCCACCATTATCCCGCCTTCTTAACTAGCACATTTCTCCACCTGAAATACCACTTCCACAACAGTAAATATTTACAAATTAATCCCAACACCTAATTAGTAATAACAGTCCAAATATTGACCACAGATATGTGGATTGCAAATTCTGCTTAAAATGTGCAGTCTGTTGGGTTTTGCTTGCAGACACGGATCTACAGAATATTTCTGATATAGAGACAGACGGAGGTTCTTTGACTGGTATTTTTATAACTAGTTTTTTTCTGAACAGTGTAAAAAATGTTGGCAGCAGCACAATGAACTTACAACCTATTAAGAAACTAGAAAGACTGCAGAAACCAACCTCCTGTAATTTTGTGATGGTTTCCTGATGCCTTGCAAGTTGAGCAATGAATTTAGTGTTCTTGTCTCGAAGCAGTTCTACTTCAGTACGATTGGACTCTGCATTTGACTGTAGCACCTTCAGTCTCTCGCCGGAGAAATCCAACTGCAATCAATATATCAACAACTGATCACTTGTAACATGTACAATTTACACATTAACCAGAGGGACTTATACAATCCAAGCAGCTAATGCTAACTGCACCTAATTAACACTGCTAAAAATCGAACCAGTTCCCCACTTTTTTGTTAACTAACCCCCGGTTAACATTCGTTCAATGCTGACTAATGACAACAGCTGTTATTGGACAATGGTGTGGTGTAGTTTGTAACGCGTTTCAGATGAAACGAAGTTACTCTACGCCGGGTGCGGTTAGCACCGCGATGGGTGACTGCCTGCGGTCAGGTAAACCATCTCGGTGCGAAGCCTGCCAGCTAGGTCGACTCAGCCTTCTGCCCTCTGTGGGATGGTAAAATGAGTACTAGCGGTGGTCACGCCCATCGCTAGGGAAGAAACGGCGAGTTCTGCGCAACAGTAGCCCTTGTGGCCAGGACTGCTAGTATACTGACCCAGTCAGTTAAAGGCGCTGGCTGTTAACTTGAGCCGGCAATCCGACCGACCTGGGCTGTATGCTAGCTTAATTGGGCTTAGTACTGTGGTTGGTGATTGCCTCGCCGGCTCAAAGCGCTGTAAAGGGGATGAGCTCCCATGCAACGGACCTAGGTCTATGCGGAATCTTCTTCTTCTTCTTTCTTCTAATCACGTGGCTGTGTAAACATATCAATCACACAGCACAGACAGACATCATGAATATTAACCGGCCAGATTAACTGACTGGTTAGAAACCAGAAACTGGTAGTCATTAGTCATCTCCTGCTATCTGTGTCGGTGAATTCCAACTGAAAATGATACTGACAGACACTACTAAATCTGAGAATATGGGTCCTAATTCACAAACGTTTTAAGTCGCACTTAAGAAAAACTTAGAAAAAATCAGACTTAGTAAAAATCTTAAGAGAAAATACAATTTACACAAAAAGGTAAAACAACTTACAAAAAAAATATGAAAAAGCTTACTTATAACTGAGCTGCTGACTGACAAACAACTGAAAAAGATCTTAAGAAAATTCCTACAACAAGTTTAGTAAATTACGAACCCTGCAAAGCACACCTATATAGAACTTTTCAACAACTGTAATAAAATGTACCTGTGAAGCAAGGCGAGCATTTTGGACCCTGAGACTTGTCGTCTCTTTGCTGACCTTTGTCAGCTGTTCATTCAGCAGCCTGTCACAGTTCAACAAACCAAACATAATACTTAGCAGTATCCATCATCTCACTGCAATAGAAATAACTCATTATCACTGGCTTGACGTTGCTGACCAGATCCAGCTGTGCATTCAGGTGTACAAGTGTCAGCACGACTCCTGGATATGTGGCCGATCTCTGCCGACCAGTGTCCAGCGTTGACAGCCACAAACATCTCCGATCTGCTGCATAAGGCCAGCTACAGATTCCACGAACAACGTAAAGAAGATGTGCATTAGACACGCTGGTGAAATGAGAATAATAAAAACAAAATTATCAACAAATTAAATACCAGATGGAGGAAAACATTCAAACATGTAAAAAAAAAACCCTGATCTAATAATCATCAAAAATTGCTTTCGTCAAAACTTGCCTCAATTAAAACAGCCACCAGAAAAATAACTAGTTGCGCACAAATAAGAAGCATATATGTTGGGCCACGGAGCTTGCACAACTCATACAAATTGAAGACAGTTTTTCTGTTCGTTCAAGAATTTATTTACAGCAAAAACATCCAAACAATTCACCACAGATCCAGCCAACACGTCTGCAGCTAGACATTGACAGCCGGACCACCACCCAAGTGTATCCCAGCTACCGTTAATACCGTCATGTGACCCCCCACCAGCCATCAGCCCGGTCCAGGTCTCTAACAATATATAACTAGAAAAATATGGCAAATAGTGCTGACACACTGCATGGCTGTTCACCATGACTGTGCAATGCTAACCATGACCATGACCACGTGACCACTTCAACCGAAAATGAGCACATCAGTTAGTTTTAAACTGGGTCACGTTCACACCAATCTTTGAGAAAAGCCTGCATGTGACAGACTAACAGATGGCAGCCAAGACCCATATTGTGGACTGGTGGAATGGCCAGACAATAATCACGCCATGGCAGCACTATTGCAAGTTCTCACAGCAAATGTTTGGCACTGTCACCTCTCATTCTCCGACTTCTCACGTCGGTACACAGCAAACTCTTCCTGCAACTGTTTGAGGCTGTTGTTGGTTTCCTCCAATGCTGCCAACTCACGTTCAGATACCTTGGCTGATGCAGCTGCAGCAGCATTAGCAGCGGATGTTATCGGTGTACTGGCGACAAGTGTCACTGGTTCAGATGCAGAAGCAGGGCGCTGTCACGCATTCACACAAATACAGTAATAGCCATATTAGACGCAAAGCCAGAATCAGATATGCAGAGGCCCTAGGCGGCCATCAGTAGTCAGTATTAGAGGCCTCTTACCTTGAAACACTGAACATAACTAGAAATTTTGGGCAAAGCCCAACGTGAGTCCGCCTGGCGCCCTAAGTCCGATTGGGGGAAAATTAGGAAAGGTGGGTAAATTTTCCCCGGCATCAAAGTCACGTGGCCCGAACTCAAATGCATTGGCATACGCCGAATGCGCATTGTCAACTTAGGGTAGGTCAACATGAGCGCTTATAACTTGGTTCGTGGTGGACGGAATTTCACAAAATTTTTTTTTGTTCAACGCCAAAAGCATTGCTCTCGTCAACGCCGTTTAGATTAAGTCGTTATCTTCATCGGTTCCAGAGATATTTGCGCTCAAACTCGAAAGTTGTCGTAAAACGTACTAAATTTTGGACGTTTTTTGCCATCCCAAATTTTAAGGGGGCGGTGCCCCCAAAAGTTGTACTTGCGTTAATACCCCCACCTAGAGACACGTCAAGCGCCAAAGTTTCGTCGGGCTACACCCCCTAACTCCGAAGTTATAATGGCTCATTTATTCCATTTTAAGCCAATTTTTGACCCCCTTTTGAAAAAGTTGTAAGGGAGGCCACCGTCCCTGGTGGGGGGTGCGCTAGTAAGACTTGGTCATTCCCTAGCGCATGTAAAAATTTGGGGGCGCAGCACCCCCCACCAGGG
>Ga0209671_1007781_pt1:0-10000 | contig 11168 bp, 7 predicted proteins | sample WorMetHERISLAND2_2_FD_187401 | JGI IMG/M metagenome (GOLD analysis project Ga0209671, IMG submission 187401) | Marine gutless worms symbiont microbial communities from Max Planck institute for Marine Microbiology, Germany - Olavius geniculatus... | ecosystem: Host-associated > Annelida >...
ATTCTACACTGTGTGACATAGTGACATGATGTGTGTGTGTGACATGATGAAAGATCTTTAATCTTTCACTATGGTTATGATTATGGAAAAAAAGACTGCTATCATTGGTCATGTGACCATTCAACTTCTGGGGGTCGACTTCCTATCGGTGGTCCATAGTGACCATGTGTCTATCTAGCACCGTTATGGAGATATGGCCGTTTGAAGTTCTTCCAAGAAGGCTCTTCCAGGAACAGATCGATGGTCGGTCGGTACTCAATATTACACTGATTTTATATACTCCTCTTCGCTTCATTAGGAACGTAGCACGCGAGGAGTAAATAAAATTATTATAACGTCAATAACACTTAACAACTCGACCGGCACACTGCTTGCTGCTTCTGTTAGACTGCATCACAATTACTTGCCCCAATCACATACATGATAAAATGGTGATATTAGCCACTAGGCCTATAGCCCACAGCCTCAGTTTTTATGACATAACAGTGAACACAATGAATAAAACAGCTGACAGTTAAAAGGGAAACATATTCGCCCAAGTACACTCAGGGGAGGGGAATCTAAAGTCATGCCAATGTCACTAAAAATATTCAAATATATGGAGACAATGGAGTTGATTTTGCACAATTCATGATCATTACTGGGATAATGACTATTTTAGACTGACAGTTCTAAATAGCCGACTTTCCACTATTTCAAGCAGGGTTGGATTCAGCATTCATCGCAAAAACAATACATGATACACAATCATCAACACCTAGAATAACAAGAAATTTGAGCTAATGCTCACGAGACGTGCAAAAGTCTATAGCAGTTCCTGTTCGCAGGTAATCTTAGTCTATCTCCATCCATTTCGTCAGAATTCACTCTTTTGCAGCCAAAAATCGCCAAAAAATCACTTAAAATCAATATTATTAGGGTTCAAGGTCACTAATGTTAACATTCGTAAGAAGCTCGTCATCAGTGCTTGTTATGATAAGCAGCATGGCTGTGTCTATCTGCAACCATTTACACGCTAGACAAGCCAACAGAGTATAAATAACCACTTTTTACAGGGGTACCCCTTTTTGACACCCACGTGTGCAGGCCTCCTTGCATCTAGAGGGTGTGGACCTGGACTGCTAAAATCTACATTCCATGCCGAAAATTTCATATGCAGGGTGTCTTGGTGTCTCTCCAGCCATTTTGGCGCAAATCACTCTTGAAATGCGTGTTGCAGCGCAAAATTGCAAAAAAATCACTAAAACCTGTTATTTTGGGGGTTAAATGTCATTCAAGGTCATCGATGTTGACATTTCTAAGAAGGTCATCGACAGTGCTTGTTGTGATAAGCAGCATGTCTGTGCCATTCTGAAACCACTTTTTATGCGCAATTACTTATTTCACCTACAGCCAAAATTTGGGTGTCTTAACATTTATAATTTTGTTGTCATAATATATACCGGCGATTGAGGAGAAAGTCTTAATTCTAGAGTAGACTACAGATAATAAAACGCTTCGCAGATGCTTGAAATCGATCAAGTTTGACATTTCATTTACTGCCATGTATATGTATACATCGGCCATAGCATAACGTGTTGCGTGGCGCCACCTTGTGAATGATATAGACTTGTCACAGCCCGAAATCGCCAAAAAATCCATAAACCCCCTATTTTGGCGTTCAAGGTCATTCAATTCGGCGCCAATTGAGAGCCAGTGTACGATTTCCTATTAGTGATTAATAGTAACCTAGGCCCTATCTCGCACCGTTACTGAGATACAGCGAGTTATTGGCCAAAAATCGCAAATTTTGCCCACCCCCTCTCATTTATCGCCCTTGTTCGGGGTGACACCCTTCAAATTTATGGAAAGATTTATGGTTCCTGAAACTAGAGTCTTCCAGGCAGCTGACGGTGAAAATTTGGTGATTCTAGCTTGCACCGTTTTTGACTGATCCACCCATGTGACGGACAGACGGACGGACGGACAGACAGACAGAATTGCGATGGCTAAGACACGCTGAAAGCAGCAGCTGCTTTCGCGTGTAAAAACGATATTCATCAACATAATCTCACATCAGACGAGCTGGCTTTTATCCACCTGCATGCTGATGAATGATCCATGTTCAATATCCAGTTCATAAACAGCGGCAGAGACGGAATAAAACTATTCTAGAATGCACAACAAATGGTGGCATATACAACAAGCACCGCCACAAAACCACACACTCAAGATGTCGAGTTGTGCAATGGAATGAGATCCGCTAGAACAAGAACACCCGCTGAAATGTGAATTAATCCACATCTGAGCTTCAGATAAGACATCTTGCACAGAGTTAGATTTGTCAAAAAAAACCAGTGGGAGGTCACTGGCTTCTGCGATGGGTTTCAGATACAGCTATATGCAATATAATGCAAGTTGGATAGGTCGTTCTCATCCAGTGGGGGGGAGGTTTAACACTCCGAACACCCCTCCCGTCCTGGCAAATCGAACACTGATCTTGTAGCAGTTTAGCCATTACTGATCCCTTACACTCTCCTCAAAAAAACTCAATTTGCATAATCCTGAAAGCAAAGATTTGGAATGGGAGTGGAGGGAAGTAGGAGTTGCTGCCTGCTTACCAGCTAAGCCACTGTACTTCACACTGGAACACATGCACATTATGTACTGTAATGCCAGTTTAGTTAACTCAAGATGACCAGCAATACGCACATTTACACAGCAGTCTTATACTGCCACTGAAGTGTAGCATGCAGCACCTTGCTGCGTTACCATCTCAGCCATGTATCGTAAATGTACACTCTGTCAGATATGTTACTTCGAAACATTTCACTGCAGTGCTGACACAAGCTATATAAACTGCAGACACATGATTTTATGTCTGAAGAAAGATGATCATAAGTGCAGGTAAAAGTGTATGCATATGTCATTGATGCACAACATAAACAACCATCCGCCAATCAACCAAGCACATGGACGAATGCTGCATAGTTTCAGAACCATGTATAACATGTATCGTAAATATACATCTTTGCTCAGCAAAGATCTAGATAAACTCTAATGCTGACTGCCAAGTGGACCACTCAGCGGTGCTGCTAATCTGCTAATCAACTATTAGAAACAACACAGCGGGAACCTTACTGCTGCTAATAAACGAGAAATCGTGGCAATCTCCAGCCTCACATGATCAACTCTAGCTCTTGTTTGGCAGCAGTAACAGTTTCCCACAGCAACACAGAAACAGCAACCAAGCAATTGTTTTCACCAAGGTAGTTATAATGAAACAGTACGTGAAGCAAACAAGATAAAGTGGTGGACGAAACTCAAATGCAACCTCCAGAGACAAATACATCAAGTTAACAACTACTGATCTATGTATATACCGTAGGCCAGTCTGGCAATTTAGTGGCTATAAGGTGCTTGTCTGTGCTCAAATGAGCCAATGCAATATAGATGCAGCACAATCTCTTGTAGCCACTACACTGCCAGCACAGACCTCACTCCGTTGCCTGCTGCAGATGTAGCAGAAGCCAGACAAATATAATAGTCGATCTACTGCCAAGGCCAGGCTAAACTTGAAATCACGATACTTACATGCGGGCCGTACAAATATAAGCAAACCAATCTTTGTAACCACTGGAATTGAAGTGGCCAGAGTGCTGATCAGTACGCACACACACATATCGCTGTGACGACAACTTAACGCTGTCAGCACAACTTGAGACTGAGCCAACACTGTCGCTGACACCACTGTGTGACAGCTGGATGAAGCCGACACTGTTGCCAACAGCATCAACACAGTACAGCACTGTCACGGATACCGTGCCGACACTACGAGCCAAGCCGAGCATTGGCTCAGTACTGAATGACAGCATGATCTAGCCTGCTGACAGTATGAATAAAGTTGGTGCTGTCATGGACACGGTGATTATCAACGCTGTGCGACAGCTGGACCGAGATGACAGCATCAACAACGCCGACATTCTTTACCGACACTATGAGCAGAGCACAGAGTTGGCACTGCATGACAGTTAGACTGAGTGGACAATAGACATTGTCTGAAGTCGCTGACCCTATGAGTAGAGCACAGCCACAGAGTCGGCACTGCAAGAAAGTTGGACCGGGTGCGACGGACTACGAGATAACTTCTTCTTTGGCAGCCACTCGAGCACAGAATCAGCACTGCATGACAGTTAGACTGAGCGGACAACAGACATTGTCTGACGTCGCTGACCCTATGAGTAGAGCACAGCCACAGAGTCGGCACTGCGAGAAAGTTGGACCGGGTGCGACGGACTACGAGATAACTTCTTCTTTGGCAGCCGCTCGATCTGATGCAGAAGATCCTTGAACTCACCGCGATCATCCGGCTTGTACGCCCAGCACTGCATCAACAGATCCTGCGCAGATAAGACACAAACAATGTCTACATGCAGTGAATATGCACAACACAATTATACAGGGCGGTTTCATCATCATACGATGCCGAAACTAATCAGCATCATCATCGCATTCTGCCAATGTTACCTAACACTATACGACTGAGATTTGAGCAAAGGCACAGCAGCGTTGTCAACTGAGCACTATTTGCTACAGCTCGTATTATTTCCAATGCTCGTTACGAAGGCCAATTTTGACAACACTGTTATATCTAACGCCAGGTCCCCAAAAGCGAACTTCTAACTACTATAGCAGCCATGCCTTGTGAACGGCAGGCCTAATGTGACGTCGCACTAGTTGATAAACCAGCAGTCTAAATGCACTAAGGAACAAGACCACAGAATGGTTCAGAATTAACAGCAACGGTGGCTGTCTAAGTTAAGGCTGTAGTCTGATAAATTTATATAGCTTATTAGCAACACCGACCGTAAAATTTCAAAATTATGCTGGCCAACTGCAGAAGATATAGCAGAGTCATAACATATCTTATCTTTCTAGTTTCACACGAAATCAACTTGAATTTTATTAATTGGTAAGGCAGAAGTGGAGGTGGGGCAAACCTTAACGTCGCGGGAAGCCTGGATGTGAGTCAGCGACTGCTTCATTCCTTTGCCAACCTGCCAGATGATGGACTCGGGAGGCAGCTTCTGAAACGGCCATTCCAGGCACAGCAGCTCGTACCAGATAGTCCTGTTTACAACAAAAACAACAGCAGCAAGTCAACAACAATCTAGCTGTTTTAACCATTGCACTGAAACTGCAGAAAAATACACCATGGTCCATAAAAACGTGCCACTTTTATTTTTTGAATAGCTTCATGCAGCACTGGCTGATTTTAATAATTTTGGGCGTGCAAAATCAGGAAGAAACTGCACTATAAACGTTGTATCCTAAAACGTGCAAGTTGTTGAGCCTGCTGTTTGCGAGTGATGTCAATGTTTGCCACTTGCATTCGTGCTGCAGGAAAACATTTTGAGCACTTGCTGCAATAAAGAGGATGCGATGTGACGCACGTGACTTTTTAAGACACAATAGTTGACAATCGTGTTTGTCGCTTTTCAGTTAATCATTTCTGAGCCTACGCGTGCGCTACCCAGTATGAATTTACTGTTGTAAATAGCCAAACTACAACTTGTGTATTTCACTAGGTAGTGTAGCAACAGTATCAAAGTGAGGTGGCCAAAACTAAAGTCATTTGCATCAAGTTCTTTCCTGATGTCACGTGCAAAAATTATTAAAATCAGCCAATGTTTCACGAAACTATTCAATATAAAAGTGGCACGTTTTTTATGGACCATGGTTTAGTCTCAAAATGTCTTTTCCAGTGAACTGTTGCACACAGGATACAACGTTTACAGTACAGTAAAATGACATTACTGTCCTTAAGCATATTACAAAAGTTAATATAACATGAAAAACATAACAAACAAAATTCAACTGATTAAAAACGTTAGTCAAATAGTTATGTTTACTGAACACTGAAGTATCAGCAATTTGTATAACTAACAATCAACGCAATGCTAACAGCACTCAACGAGACGTGACAACAGTGTGAGAGGTGAAAGACATGACCGATACAAAACATCTCGTTGTTACCCGAATGAGTAGACATCGGAGGCGAAACTAAACGGCAAATCCTGAGCTGGTTGATCACCAGCTCTTAGACAAATGATCACTTCAGGAGGAAGATAGCATAGCCAGCCCGGCGAAATACTCAGCCAACTTCCTTTCCTATCATGCACAAAGACAGTGAGTGAGTGAGTAGGGTTTAAAGTCCGCCTGACACAGTATAGGTCATTTCAGGGACGACCTTTCCAGTCGTCCCTGAAATGTGTATGTGCAATTTGCACATACACATAATAACGGAACAAAAAGGTTAACCTTTGTAGAAAGTTTAACCTTTATGAAACATAAAACACAAAAAATGACCTAAACCTGAAATTGTAAGAACTGCCGATTATAATTGTGCATATGTAATAGCAATGGCAGTTCTGATAATCTTCCCTGTTATCCTCCAGTCTTCAATCTCACATAGACAGTCTTGCCTCACCAACTAAAATAACTCAACAGAACGCAAATGTCTGATGACATCTTTGCTTTATTTGTTGTTGTTGTTGTTGTAGCCCACAACTCCTCTCCTTCATTAGTTGTCGTCGAGCTTAAGAAAATCAGCCACCGCATCTGGATCGTCCCATACATCTTAGGTTGTCAGTTGTGTCGGGCATGCAGGGCACTGGAACATACAAATGTTCAATGGAGTGTGGTGCCACTCCACAGTCCGGGCAAACATCTGTCACGCCTGCAGTGATGCGGGCCTTGTAAGAGTTGAGGAGCTGGCAGTGACCTGAACGTAACTGAGCAACAGTAGTGCGGACGGATCTAGAAAGGTAGCATTCGAATGATGATGATTCAGGCGGAGTAGTTCCAAGGAATCTGTTTGGTTCAAAGTTCGACTGTGCATCTACGACTGCTTGGCTGTGAAGAGTGCGTAAAGCAGAACGGTATTGCTCAACTTCAGAGATGCTGTCATCACAAAGTGGTCCAATGTCCCCGTCAAATTTACTTAACGTGCCCTTCATATTTCTGGCTGAGGCAAGCTTTATCACAGGGCTGCCATCTAGTGAATGATACCAAAGTGCTGATATCCCACTGAAAATGAATTACAGAGGTGACAAGTTGGAGCATAATTGAGAAAGGAGTCATAAGATTATAACATGCATTGAGCTTGTGTCATTTTTCAGCCCCAAAGGTCTGCAAACTTTCACCAAAATCTGTTCGTAACTTTATGAGAAATCTGATGCGCAGACAAAGGGTACAGAATGTACAAAATACACAAATTACTGCCTTCAGCACAGGCCAAAAAATCAAACACACCCATATGCAAAAACTGCCTCAAGACTGAAAAAGCTCTCTAGAACTGGATATAACATTACATTCAGACCTATCTGCCCAGGCTACAGCTTTAAAGCCTATCAATCGTACTAATTAGAAAAAAAATACCGACACCAATATGCACAAGCAGAGTAAAAACCGATTGTCATTTTAGTTATTTATGACTGCAAAAGCAGGAGATAAAAGACTGAACTACACATGTTCGAAAATCAAAATCTGCTGTCAAAGGTCAGCTGACCTGCTGCTCTGACAGAGTTTGGTGACGTTGAAAAGTCCGAAGTCAGTGATGACAACCTTTGCCGTCTGCATTCCGCTCTCAAGGAACACGTTCTTGCTCTTGAGATCTTTGTGAATGATGCCCTTCGCGTGTAGATAGCCCATGCCCTGGCGCAACCATCATATCATGCCAATATCACTTGCAGTCATGTACTCTGCATGGTTCCTACTATCTGCAGAATTCATTTTCCCCGTCTTTCCAGGAGAAAATGAATCGTGTTCCCTGATTAATTTGTTAGCGAAATACCAATGTTGACTTTTAATTGCTAGCAATCACACTAGAAACAAAGGCAGCAGAACAAATTTAAAAGTGGAGATACAAATAATGCCAGCAGAAAAAAAATTTTGAACTGTTGTATGCAGTCTGCGTAAAACTGTTCAAACTTTTTTTCTGCATCTTTGTTAACTTTTTGCACCCTGACACTTTGATTTTCCCTAACTTTCCCTGACCCTCTTATTTTTCCCTGACTTTGAAATGTAAAATTCCCTGACTTTCCCTGACCGTAGGAACCATGCCTGTGCCATCACTGTTCACTATGGACGATATGAAACAAAGGAAATGGAACCAGCTCGAACAAACACTGAAAAAGATGGTCAATTGTGGGGCGGTAATTGCTGCAAGCAAAACTGCACACAGTATGGACTAAAAATAAAGCTGCACAAATTATAATATAAAGCAGCAGTAGTGCTCTTTGCTAGTAACATGTGGCCTGCCCATTGACCTCTTAGCAACAAATTTTAGGAAAGATTAACGCCCAAAGGGTGCAAAACTTATATCCAAGGCCATAGTGATTCTTCAACACTTTGCAGAGACCTAAAAAAATTAGGCAAAATTTCTAAGACTTTCAAGGACTAAGGTGACAGAAACCTGCAAATAACTCTGAAAAAATTGAATGGTTAAACATATTTAATATATTTGAGTAACTGGCATCTGATTTATGAACACAAACGTGCAGATGATCATCCAACAGAAAAGAACATGCATAGTCGCAACGCTATATGGATGGTCTAGAAATGTTTGAGACCTGAGCAATCTGTGACGCTATGCCGGCGATGTGTATCAGACCAAACGTCCGGTTGTCCTTCCGTTTATGTAGCTGAGTGTAAAGTGACGGGCCTTTGCACAAACTGCAACATCACACCGGCTATCCATTACATAATTTACAGACGTGATAAACCGATAAAAAACCACATTTTAAACAGCTCTCAACCAAGACCTGCATTTAGCTAGTTTGAACTTTAGTTAATAAGCAAATCTCTCTCATGGGAAACACATGTACGCAATAAGTATGGCAAACTCTCATTTCATCTGAAATAGATGAATTGTGGTTCTTCACTTAGACTCGTAGGTAAAAGCCGTAAAACAGCAGTATTTAAACTGTTCAATAAAGCAATAACTGGCAAAATACGAAGAATGAGTGAGTGAGAGTGTAGAATTTAACGTCCCACCCAACACAGTATGGGTCGTTTTGGGGATGGCCTTTCCAGGCAAAATGCACATAAATACACAGAATAATGGAATAGTAACTTTAACCTTTACAGAAAACCCTAATATGAAACCACAAAACACAAAAACAACCTAAACCTAACATCGTAAGAACTCACCATAATAATTGTGCATACATAAAACCAATGGCAGTTCTAATAATCTTCTCTGTTATCAATCTCATAATGCTGTTTATTGGAGGACAGGAGGTAAAATATGAAGATGAAAAACTAACTTTGTCCACACCATTTCAACTACATAAAGTTAAAAGAAATAAGCATGTTGACCTACTGACCTGGTTACGAGGGCAAGTTTTGGCGGAGTCATACAAGCTCCCATGAACAGTACGAGGTTCTCATGTCGAGTTTTCTTCAGTGTTGCCACCTTGAAGCCAACAGCAAACAAAAACTACTTGACACTGAATGCAAGACACTGGGTACGTAACTGCATGCAACAATTCACTACACCACTAAATCAATGATCATGCAGGAAAACAAAAAATAGTGCTAATCAACTACAATTATTCCAGTGAAATCTCAAGAATGCACTCTTTGCTCAAGCTATAATACAGAAACACCTTCTTCGAATCCCACAAGTGTTCCTGCTGAATAGCATTGTAACCCATTGAATGGTTCAAACAGGGTGCACGATTGTGACAGACAAAAAACGACAGACAGACAGACAAACAAAGCTACCGAGAAATGCATAGCAATAGCTGGAATTGCTTGCAGCGACAGCAATTGCACCTGATAACTAGCAGGCGCTCGTGAGAGTGCATATCTCCGCCAAATAAAGTAATTTAAACATTACTGCTGCTACTACTACTACTACTGCAACTGCTACTGCAATGCTACTGCTGCTACTGCTACTAGTACTGCTACTACTACTACTACTCCTACTGCTACTACTACTGCAGCTACTGCTACT
>Ga0209671_1007782_pt1 | contig 11167 bp, 6 predicted proteins | sample WorMetHERISLAND2_2_FD_187401 | JGI IMG/M metagenome (GOLD analysis project Ga0209671, IMG submission 187401) | Marine gutless worms symbiont microbial communities from Max Planck institute for Marine Microbiology, Germany - Olavius geniculatus... | ecosystem: Host-associated > Annelida >...
AAGTGTTATGTATGCATATTTCATTGATATTTTACAAAGTAGTGTAGAGATGCATTTACGGCATGGTGGAATCTATAATAATCACATTATCGCAAATTGTCTGCCGAGTGTGCCAGTGAAAGAATTTTAGAAAATTGGTCAATAATTGGCGAAGATATGGACAAAAGCAAAGTGGCATGTTTTTTATGGCCCACGGTGTATATCCAGAGCTTATCAGCAGAGAATAAGACAGTACGCGCAATGGTACAGTGGCAGATTGCAAGCAAGCTACTTTACTACCAAATGACTAGATGACATCGCTAAAAGCCTACCAAACAAGCATGATGAAAGTGAGAGACATATAGTCACCAAAAATATGGCATAATACGAGAAATGACTACTGCATTACACTGAAATATAATATCACAACATGCTTAGTTGCTTACAGATATCATTACCATATTTGCGTAACAAAAAACATGCAAAATGTCAAGTCAAAACTACTAAGGTGCTAAAAGTCACTTTTCACGCAACAACTTACCTGTTAGGATATTCTGAAAGGCTGCCTCAACATTGGTTGAATCTAACGCAGAAGTTTCGATAAACGACAATTCATTTTTCTCTGAAAAACAATTCAAAAACAAATCTAGCTATATAATGCAAAACACTTGTTAACATCTATCCAATGTTGGTAAACTTGTACCACTGACGGAAAAATCTAATCAAACATCAAGGCAAAATGTTACACATCAAAGTTACGCACATCCCAAATTACAAATCAACAACCAAGGTTAAACAGGCTAACTTCCACAGCTCTCTAGTGGGCACTTACTGGCTGAATATCGTTCCTCATCTGCCCAACAGGGAGTGGAATATTTATTTCAGTCATGAACATAGTAGAAAGCAGAACATCAGCACATTTTGGTGTACCCGCAGACATCTCAAATATATGTCAAGACTATATATGAATTTGTTGAAATTCCTCATCTCTTCAGGGCATATGACCCAGAACCATTCCTACAGGCATTCTCTTCATCCACTTTTCATAATCTACATAAAGCATGCATGTTTCACTTTCACATGCCAAGTGGCAATTATTTCTGACCTGCAAACGTTTTGGCTTCCTCGGTCGGGACAGCGCGCAGATGTCGCAGATCAGACTTGTTGCCGACAAGCATAATGACAATGTTTGTATCAGCATGATCACGCAGCTCCCTCAGCCATCGTTCTACGTTCTCGTAGGTCAAATGCTTCGCGATGTCGTACACCAGCAATGCACCGACTGCACCCCGGTAGTACCTACAGTGACCACACAATGTTACGGTGACATGGTCTACTGTGACCACTTTCCAGACCGTATAAAATTCCGACTTTTCCCCGACTTTTCCTGCTCCAGTAAGGCAGGAAAAGATTAACCAATATACTGTTGAAAGCTACGGTTGACCGTTGTTGATTCACATTAATTAAAAGCCGGCCAAGTAGTCCCTGTTCTGTCATTATTTATCACTTAATGAATTGTTGCTGCTGCTGTATTCTGTAAGAGCTGCAAAACAAGAAATCTGAGCTAATGCTCATGAGACATGCGAGAGCTTGTGGTAGTTCCTGTTCGCAGCTAATATTGGTTCATCTCCATCCATTTCATTGCACTTCACTCTTCTGCAGCCAAAAATCGCACAAAATCACAAAAATCCTCTATTTTCAAGGTCATGCAAGATCATTGATGTTGATACCATTAACAAGCACGACACCATTGCTTGTTATGATAATATAGTCAAATTTTGCCAAAAAAACCAGGTCATTCAATGCCATCTTGCCTTAGATTACCGCTAAGAGTAAGAGTAACAGTACCCGCAACTTTAAACCTTCCTACAAAATCTAAGTTCCATTTTATAAATTCTAACATCTACTCCTGAAAATACCCAGTCCTTTCTCCTTCAGTAGCTGACATCATCGTAGTAATTGGTGCAGTAGTTATTAAGACATAACCAAACATAAATCCGAACCTTTTTTGCTCCCCATTATTGCGTCCGACCCCAACGAAATCGATCTTCGATAATCAGTCTCATATATCTTCACTTAATTTCCGTAAAAACTATACATCATCTGGAAGTCGCTGCGGCATGTGATAAATAATAAATGTGATATTTAGTGTTTCTCGCTGTTCGTTCTAATTCGTGTACTTTGATGAAATATATGATATTTTTTGGAAAGTTGCCACACCCCTTTTCTACCTACTTAGTCAAAATTCACATTTCCCACTAAGTATGGATATGCGAATCCAGTACCGATGGAAAGCTTGTTGGATAAGGATTCTAGCAGTCCAAACCATTTCCAAATCCATTTTGTAGTTTAGCTAAAAAGTGGCGTGTTCACGCTAAGTTAATAGTTAATATACAAATACCAAAATCTCCAATCTTGATTGCATAACAAGTTAGTTGCGAGACGCCATCTTCCGAATGCTATAGAGTTACGCTTACGGATCAGGCTTGTATTTGCCAGTCTTTCTCCCCCTCGTTAGGGGGAACCCCCCGACCCAGCGGCATGAAATTTTGTCACGGTATACTAGAGACTCTAGGCTATCATATGGTGAAAATCCAAAGTCTCTATCTTACCTGATCTTTAGAACAGTACTGGGACGTGACACCAGGACGAAAGATGGACAGACAGAGAGACAGAATTACCATAGCTAATATGCTGGCTCTTGCGAGTAACGACCCATGACCCATGACTGTAACAAGTAAAAAAATTTTTAAAGAAAATGTGAAATAAGCCATTTTAGGTAAGTTTTTTGGCAAATTTCCATCACAGGACTTTTCCTCGACAATTCCCCGACTTTCACTGAAAACCCTGACATTAGGGTAGGTGAACTGAGTACCGTCCTGCTTGCTAGGATCCCATATGGCAGGTCATCACCTCTGTAGCTCCGAGATGGGTTTCCTATGAAGAGTTATACACACCATTCAACTTTTTTCTGCAGTGCAAATAATTCACAATCAGTAACACCGATGACACAGTGAAGAATTTGTCCAAGAAAAATTCTGCAAATCAGAATCTAAAATTGTGCATCAAATGTTGACGTAATGCACTAGCAGTATCTGACTTGAAAAAGAAACTTTCGTGACCAGCAGAGAAACTGATGTCGCAGTGACAGTGTGCAGTTGTGATCCGAACGGACGAGTGACGTTAGCAGATGCGATGCAGAACACCAATTGGACTCCTCTTTATGGAATGGAGACTTGTGATGGGATGACAGATTACAACACAGTCACAAATCTGATTGACTAGCACTATTTGCCATTAATTTCTGTAAAGCGCCATACAACAGACAAGCCGTGGGTGACAGATAATTTCAGACAGCTCATCCAATGTCGCCAAAATGCACTGAGAAATGGACAACTTGCACAATATAAATCGTACCGACTACCGACACCGTGTGTCTCAAATGACTGGCCAATTACGACAGAAGTTTTGCAGTCGTAAGATGAATGGGCTGCGAAACAGAGATCTGCACAATTGGTGTCGCAATGTCAAACAAGTTACTGGACTCAATAAGAAGTCATCTCATCAGCCGCTGCCTGGACTCGCCAATCAGCTTCACAATGGCAACATGCAAGACATGGCAGATGATGTCAATGTCTTCTTCTAGCAAGTGGCAGCTGATCTCAGTCCTCTCGAGGCCAGAACCACTTTGCCAGCAGCTGAAGCCATAACAGATGAATTTGTTATTGACCAAGCCTCTGTAAAATGGAAACATAGCTGGATCAACATTTTCAAGTTGCCAGGACTAGAGAGAATGCCAAACTGGATTCTACATCATTTTTGTGCTCAGTTGGCTGATATTTAATATTTAACAACTTTTAAAATGAGTTTGGGTCTAAAACTATAGTTTAAAACACAGGTCTAAGCGAAATTTAAAGTCACCCATTCTATTCAGCGCAAGAAACTCATACAAGTAAATACTTGTACTTGAACAAATCAATTACAAAAATTTCTTCTAAAATTTGACTTGTAGAAGACTGCTCTGCAACTGAGATGAGCTGTGATTTTGATGGCTTAACAGTTTTGGTTAGTTCATAGATGTGTATATTATAAATCCACTAATTTCATGCCCAAGCCTACCACGGTCTAAATGCGGTAGCTGTTAACAAAGATGTTCTAATTTCTGCTGACGACACAGCAGACAAAAACTTCAAAGAAGTTTTGTTTTGTTGTATTGAGATTGAAATTAAAACAGCTCTGCTCAAACCATGGTGGGCTCGAGCACAAAATTAGCATAATTATAATATACATATCTATGGGCCTGCCTAACTAACCAAAACCGTTAGGCCATGAAAAACACAGCTATGGATAGACAACTTAACATATCACTGCATGGTAAAAATTACAACAGTTAAGCATGAAAACGAGCATTTAACTTACGCGCTGGTTATGGCACGATATCGCTCTTGACCAGCTGTGTCCCAGATCTGGGCCTTTATTGTTTTGTTCTCCACCTGTATACTCCTGTCATCAACAAAACAGATGGTTTAGAATTATTTCTTTCAGGAACCTGGAATTGGAACAGCAGCATGGTTTTACGTAAAACAAAACAAATACTTACTTTTTTGCCTCACAAAGTGTTCAAAATTTACACTAAATTATGCCACATCCCCAAGTAAATTTCTGGGGAATACTTATTACAAATGCTAAATATTATAGATATAACATAACATAACATGTAAACTATAATGTCAGAGACCAAATAAAAATTAAATAAAACACTAATAATAAATATGGAATCCCTTGCAAAAATTATGCATCTCAAAATTGGACTAAAATGCAGCCTGTCGCTAAAATCTGATAATTATTTATTGGATTATGCCTGACACCTCTAAAAATTTAACAAGAAACATCTGAATATACCCTTTTCAGTAACTTTGCAATCATATAAACGGACAAACACGGTAATACACAGAGGTAAAAACATAACCCCCATCCTTTGAAAACCAAATTAATATACTATCTAATACTGATAAATGCAATTAAACTCAACTTAAGTCCTGTTTCTCCATGCACATTTGATGGCTGATCAAATTGATCTCTGATCAACTTTGGGACTTGATCGGAGATCATGTCAATGATCATTTTTCCATTGCCAATTTGTGACTAATCGTCCATCAAATCTCCCATCAAGTTGATGGCCGAATATTGGCTGATCAAGTCAGATAATTGACGATTAAACATGGCTATCTGCAGTTTGTTGCTTATTCGCACCAGAAACATCGCTTCACTTCGCCGGTTAGAACGGCAATTCACGCATTAAAATGAAGTTCCAGGCATGGCGATCAATCACTACAGTGTTTTGTGAAGAAATAAAATGGACAGATGCTCTCATTTTCATTTAAGATAGAACGTATTTTTGACAGCAGACAATATGTATGATATCGTTGCTCTGATGACGTTTACTGGCTATGGCGTCCACTCGCAGCGCATGCTGGGTAATTTAGCACAACATCGCAAATTAAGGTCACTGTCAGCCAATCAGATTGGCATAAAGTAAGCTCAGTTGACGACTGATCAACTAATCACCGATCACGCAATTGGAGATCAAAAATGCATGGAAAAACAAAACACAGTTGATCAACGATCAATTCTGAACATCAAGTTAATCAGAGATCAGTAAATCGGAGATCAAATTTGATTTGATTGGCAATAGAAAAACTGGACCTCAAAGATGATGATGTCATACACAAACAATTATTAATGCTAACAACACTACTACACAAAGTACAGATTATTTTACCGAGTAGCAAACTCCACACCGATTGTACTTTTACTCTCCAAATTGAACTCATTTCGTGTAAATCTGGAAAGCAAGTTGCTCTTTCCGACACCGGAGTCACCAATCAAAACCACTGCAGCAATACAACACCAACATCCGACAGTCGTGACAAAGGACACATTTATGACACTAACGTCAAGTGTTTCAGTTATCTATAAGTTTCCAAAAGCTCTCTTTAAAGCACTTCTGTAAAATATATTTAAATTGCAAAACATTTCAGTTATAGTTCACAGAGTCAATCAACATACTGGCACTATACAAATTTGTTTACTATTTATGGCTATGGGTAATAAGCGGATGTGTGAATCTGCGAATGTGGCAACGGGTAAAAGGCAAATAAAATCTGTGGATGCTAAGTGCGGATGTGTGGGTGGATGGATGTGCGGATAACAGTTGTCACGTACATTAGGATATCAATCATGAAAGTTGTTGAGTTTTTCAATCATTCGCTCCATAATTAATCATCATCAGTTTATTTTAACTGCTTAGCGAACGCTTTATAGGCGGCGTTCGTCTGAAGTCTGCCGCTGTGAATTTCTTCACAGTTCACACTCTGCATAGGCCTAGATAATAGCCTAATTCCTGATCACAAATTCGTCTAAGCATTTACTCAGAAAACAATGATCTGCTTTGTCACTTGACGACGACAACGTAAAATGGCAAGATATAACAATGACGACGTGCAATAATGCACGAGGAAGTGCGACGTCGAAGTACACGTAAGCAGACGACGCAACGTGCGACAAGATGTGCAGAGACGATACCGATATACGCCGACGTATCGACGCACGACGACATACGACGACGCTCGTCAGTGCACGACGACGACGTAGACGTCACGCAACGACGAATGACAATGGAACGCGACGACGATGACTACTAAGTGCAGCAAGAAGTTACTATTGTAATATTTTAAACCCAGTTTTGCAAATTAAGGCCTACTTATTTTGCCAACTTACTTTGCCAAAGGCCCGAATTAATATACAGTTGTACACTGCTTATTGGTCCACAGGCGTGACTGAGTACAACGAATAAAAGACGGATGTCTTCCGCATCGACATCCGTCTTTTACCTGTTGCCACATCCGCAGATCCGCACATCCGCCTTTTACCATCGTCCATTATTTATTCCTTTATCATTCAGTTGTCACTGTACAATGTGCATTATACTCAGACAGACCAGTCGTTGGCCTCAGCTTGTTTCAGTCTGTTTTTCTAACCCTGTCGTACTGTGCAACTTGTATGAGGTATAAAAACGTATAACTTCTGTTTTACGTTTCGGGCGCGACTGTCAAGACGTGCGATGGAAAAAATAGATATCAAAATTTATTAATATCGTGTACCTTTAAACAGAAAATCGTACTCGTCGTCTTTTGGCTTATACGTCATAATTCGAGAATATCGATCTCTAGTTTAGTTACAAATCGATAACAATCAAGAGAAATAAACAAACTTCTAAATAATAATGGCGACAACGCCCCTCTATGACGTCATATCCGCCAAGCATAGAATTGACCATAGAGTTGACAGGCATGCATTGTAGGGATGGGTCAAAAATACAAAATTTGACCACAAAACGAATGGCTGACTCGTTGATAGGATCCAGAGTTTCCATCGCAACAAGCTGAAACATAAAAGAGGCTGGAATATCATCATATTTTGAAACTTTCTTTGCTGTTGCTAATTTGGTCGCCGCTCCAGCCATAGTGGCAGACTGATGAATATACGAGTCGGCCAGCGTAGATGTGACTGTAGCGTCCCATGCCAGGGCCTTTCCTGCTTGCCATGAAATCAAGGTGATGCCCTCAGGCTTTCGGATGTCGCCTGGAAAAAGACCGGACGGTTCCTAATTGGAAACAGGAACCCCTGCAGAAGCACAAGCGCGGGCGATGATGTCGTTGAGTGCATGGTGTCGCTGGATGCGACCCGGCGCGTGCTTGCACACAAAAGCATGTAGACCCCCATGCATTGACGTTCTGTCCACAATGGCAAGAATGTGGTACACAGACCTTTAATTAGTCCCAGACGTAGTGCTACAGCCACACGAACTGCTTTTATAGCCAGTCACCAGTGTGGGAAGCAGTAGGCCTAGCAACCAAAAAACGTAGATAGCATCGACTTATTTATGATTAGCTTTATCAAAAATTATTTTTAAAAACATTTTGTTTTTTTCTATAATCTTTACCTTTATTATGAACGTCACACACGCTAGAGCGGCAGACGTGTGTTGTTATTTATTTACGATTTCGACTACAGGTCTACTTTTAATCACGCACTTGTTTTGTTTTGTTTCTAATAATCTCAGAGAAAGTTCTTCTGTTTTCGATCGACAGTTTGATAATCAGTCAGCACTTAATTCGGTGAGGTTTATATACGTTTATCATTAAGTGTACAGCATATCGTTGTAGTTACCTGAGTATCGGTATGTTATAATTGTAGGTTTGTAGCACTATTAGACGCTCGGTGTTATTTTCCGTCTGCGGCGGACGGAAAAGTAAGCAAACGTGAGGCTATTTTCCGTCCGCCACGTGCGGACGGAAATCTATGTGCTCCAAGCGCTATTTTACATCCGTGGCGGACGGAAAAGTAAGTATTTATTTATTTATTTATTTCAGTAAACGTGAGGCTATTTTCCGTCCACTACGGACGGAAAAGAAGAGCATGTGAACGCTATTTTCCATCCGTGCGGACGAAATCTATGTGCTCAAAGCGCGATTTTCGTCCTAGGGACGGAAAACTGAGCACGCCTGAGGCTCTTTTCTGTCTGCCATTAACTAAAAAAAGTTGACTATATGACGTTATTTTCCTTCCCCCATGGACGCATGAAGATTGTGACTGATAGGAAAATGACCGCTTAATTTTTTACTCTGAGATCAACCAAGAAGTTAATCGACGTGTTTCGGTCATACTAGATACAAGAAGAAGAAGGTAATTTTTTGGTATAATACACAGCCTTACGTATGCATTCAAGTAATGTGATGTTATGTATGAGACTATACACTAAAAAGTCTGTACCGAATGGCATTTTGATTATATTAAACAGTTGTTGTTGTGCCGTATTTTTTAGTGTACTGCACTGCATTGCTGGATGTAAATAAACCATGTCTGTGAAGTTAGCATTGCTGTAGCGTCCGTAAGACGTTTGATGCTGTCAGCATTAAAGGCAGCAAAAGGGCATGTGCGTAAAGCAATAAAATAACAGAAATCGCAAATAATAAACACAATTAAGCACTGATAGTCAATAACAAAAAATGAGACAAAAACATTAATACAGTTACAATAATACAATAAGGCTGTGTATTATACCAAAAAGTTATGTGTCATTTTCCATCAGTCATAATCTTTAGACGTCTATGGTGGATGGAAAATAACGTCATATAGTCTCCTTTTTAGTTAGTGGCAGACGGAAAATAGCCTCACGTTTGCCTTATCTTCCGTCACTGGGGACAAAAAATAGCGCTTGGAGCACATAGACTTCTGTTCGCATGGACGGAAAATAGCGTCTGCATGTTCTTATTTTCCATCTGTGGCAGACAGAAAATAGCCTCACATTTACTTACTTTTCCATCAATGCGGACGGAAAATAACATCGATGCTATTTGTATGAGACTATATACTGAATGGCTGTGTCTTGGTAACGGTGAGAGATAGGACCTGTGTTGGTATTGATGACTAATAGGAAGTTGCATACTAACTTTTAAATGACATGAAAATCATTGACCTTTGATGACCTTGTGTCAGAACTTCAGAATGTTACTGGCCATGGGCACATTGCACGCTTTACTGCCAGCTGCCATGGCAGACATCAGTAACAGTTAGTAGAAAATTGATGGCTGAGAATGTCCCGGAAAGACAGATTGCTTAATTTACATTGAACTTCACTTGGTAGCTGATTCCAGTCAACAACAGTTCGCAGAATGAATGAGTATTTGAAAGTATCACAGTGAGTTGATATCTGTTGGAAAGTCGGTGCCTCATTGGAACCAGTGCGTCTTGTAGAGCAGTTTTGTCTGACAACGCCATCGAGTAGAATGGCAACGACAAGCGATGCTAAATTTTGTTACTTTCTATGTGTAATGTGGACTGTGTTGTTTGATTGCAGCTGAAGATGTTGTCTGCTGACGTGTGCCCTGTACTCAGCATATTCCTGCTCTCATTGCTGGCTGTCCCAGTGTCATACATTGTCAACACTGCCTTGCAGTCCATGCACCAGGTTGTCTCATAGTCAGCTGTGCTCACAAGAACTTCGCTGAAAACTGTCAAACTATTGCAGTTTATTTGCATTCTACGTTTCTGACAAAACAGCTTTTTATAATCTTTCATTGCATCCAAAAGCAAGGATGTGTATTGTGTAACGATGTAAAACGTCTGTTACTGTCAACAATGTGACACTATAATTTTAATGACCGCCATCTTTCTTCATCATCTGCTAGTTGCTAGCCTAGTGCTAGCCTGCTAGGCTGCTGCGCCTGACCTTGATGACGTCAGTGAATTTAACTTCTGCCTGCTTTTAACCTAGAGAAATGACTTGGGGACCTTGCACAATTTGGTGTATTAGATTGGTCGCAATCTAATAATATTTTTTGTTGAAAAATGCATCTGGTTGCAGGACTTTTGCTTCTAGTTCTTTGGTCAGCACTCTGATGAACCAAGTACATATGTAATTTGCCTTTTTTTTTTACGTGCTATGTTGCAAGACTGTTTTGGTTAAGCGAATACATGATCTAGTGATTAGCCTAAGTTTTTGACACTATGCCGTAGGCGTCTTGGCATGGTTGTCGTCTGTTCATCTGTCGTCTGTCTTTAACAGATTGTATTGTGGTTAAGCGTTAGGTCATAGGGAAAAACTTTTTACTCTAATAATTAGCCATGTGTGTTAAACTTAGGCATGCAAAATTTTGGCTAGTGTAAAAGGAACATTTTTAAATTGGTGATTGAATGAACGGGGGTAAAACATTCAATGAAAAACTGGCCATATCTTGGTAATGGTGAGAGATAGGACCTGCGTTGGTATTGATGACTAATAGGAAATCGCATACTAACTTTCAAATGACATGAAAATCATTGACCTTGGATGACCTTGTGGGGTCATAACGTATGCCAATCGTGCAGTATTGTGGATAAAGGGTAGATTGTAGGCTTTGGCAATGGTACGAGTCTCTCTTGCAACGCTGTTGATCGAAGATATGTCTTTATGAGGTTTAGTTGAGAGAAACAGCGTTTGCCACTGGCAATGGTGACAGGAATTGTCAACGTGATATGCAAGCAGTGGCGTAGCCAGAAATTTCAATTGGGGGCCTCATCTCCCCTCCCATCCCTTTCCCAATTTGTCTTTCCCTCCCTTTCCTTTCCCTTTTTACCCCCTCTC
>Ga0209671_1007783_pt1 | contig 11167 bp, 5 predicted proteins | sample WorMetHERISLAND2_2_FD_187401 | JGI IMG/M metagenome (GOLD analysis project Ga0209671, IMG submission 187401) | Marine gutless worms symbiont microbial communities from Max Planck institute for Marine Microbiology, Germany - Olavius geniculatus... | ecosystem: Host-associated > Annelida >...
CAACTGGATGAATGTCAGCCAAAGTGTCAGAAATGTGAATAAAATGTGTTTTTACGCGTTATGTTAATTAAGCAATCATATTGCATCAGATGAAAAAGTGATATTTTGCTGGTTGTGTTTTCCCCAGGTAGTGCAGAAACAAAAGTTGGGTGAAGTGGGAACTGAATAGTCGTTTGATGGCAAGTTGTGCCATGAATATTCTTACCAAAAGTTATCATAATCTGACAATTGGTTTTCAAGTTAAAGTCGAAAATGTTGGGGATGTTTTTTTTTGAGACACAGTGTACTAATAACATTAGTTGCTTTTAATTAATAACTAGTTAGGTACAATAAATAATAATAGTAATAGTAATAACAGTAACAATTCAAAATAAAAACTGACTTGGCTTGGCTCAGCTTTTGTGGCTTTGGCTTCATCTCCCAGGTCTAATTTGGTCACCGGAAATGTTTGAGAGAAGATAATATTTGTTGGTTGTCTATTGTGCCTATACCTGCGTAAATAACTTCTTGAATTTTTTTCTGATTTTGAGGAAAAATTATCCTTTTCATTAACTTTAGTTACAAGAGAAATTCGGCCAGACATAGGCAGTGTTTATGCCGCTGTTGTAATGGTACAGTCATTATGATTCATTTCGTGTTTATTTTATGAATGCAGAATAGTGCCATTGCCGGTCTGTTGCCGAGCCTTAGACCAAGCCCCTGACTTGGACATTTTATATTTCTGTATGCTGCTATGGTCATTTCTGCTGCCATCCCTGTTTATTATCATTATACAGCTTGAAAGTTGATATTCACACTAGAGTGTTGGAGACTGAGTTGTCCTAGTCACTGAAGTAAGATGTGGCAGTCTGTACCTAAGAGACTGTAACTATTATGATGTTGTTTCTTGTGAAAAAATTTACCAGTTTAAAGTGTAAGATAATTCGTGCTCAGATAAGTTGATTTGACCAGCACAAAACTGCCATCCCTGAGACGAGGCCAGCCGGCTTGGACATTGCTTCATTGACATTGAACCAGGCACTTCTTGGAAAGTTGGAATGTGCATACATGTACCTTATCATGCAGGTGTATAGCATGTATTCTGTGCGTGTATGTTGCATTGTTATGTGTCTATTGCTGCAGGTTGCCACATGTTCTGATGCATCTGAAGTATTTGTGACAGATGGAAATGAACTTTCTGTTAGCAGTAAGTGGCTTGAGTTCATTGTCATCTTTTTGATGCAGTATTAATGTATCTGTAATTCTGACATTTGTTTCTGAAAGCACATTCAGCTAAACATCTGTAGCCTGATATTGCATTTGTCATAAAATGTTGTTTGCATCACCCGAATGTTGTGGCAGGATGGTATCTGTAATGTCCAGTGTGCTCGGAAATGGGTCTGTTTGTGTGTGAAGATTTGGAACATATTGTTAGCAGAAATCAGGCAAATTTTCGTTGCAACAACGTACATTTTGGGTGAGTTAGCTACAGACTACTAACTATATATAGGTGCACAGATCACAGCTTATTACTACTGATAGTGAGCAACAAGTTGTGAAAAATGTAGCATTTTTGTTTATTTTTGATTTGTGTCAGTCTTCCGTGAAAGTGAGGTAAAGACTGGAAAAAGGTTTCGTGTTTATTTTCTGTCATCGCTTCCGCACATGTGGACTGATTTTAGCGATCTTTTTCAGTTAGATTCACAGATAGACTGCAGAAGATAGTGGAATGCAGTTCATCTTGAACATGTTCTGCACTGTCTGGAAAAGTTATGTTTTTTGTGCAACTATTTATTCTTGCTAGCCAGAATACACTTTACACAGTGTAAGGCATTAATTTGGTTCTAGAATGATAAACTAAATGTTATTTATGTCTGAATGATTTGATAATTTGTTTATTTTCATTGCTGCGGATATCGTTTGATGTGAATGTTATATTTTGTGACACTGACTGCACTGCTTGTTTGTAGCTGGTTCAGGACTTGTTCTGTTGTATGGATTTTAACATGTAAGTGCACTGTTTGTTGTGTCAGGTTGCTAAGGTGGGGAACGGATACTGATCTTGGAAAATATAAAGCATATTTTGACTTCATTATCTCTGCTGACTGGTCAGTAGCTCCACTGAGGCATTTATTAATGTGTGGTATAATGTAATATTTATAACTTATCATGTGGTTGATGTTAGAATTTTTTCGCCTGGTGGCTCAGTGATTAGGATATCAGATTCATGATCGAGCAGTTGTAACTTCAACTTCCAGCTAGTTTCCTATCAAGAAACAACTCTGGGCAAGTTGTTCACACTCATGTGCCTGTCGTCAAGCAGTACAATTTGGTACCGGTCAAAGAGCAGTGACACTCTGCGGCTGGGAAGGTCTGGCATCACACTGGCCATGAGTCGCAGACATAGTGGTCCATCCACCCGGTGGTCAGTGGCTTCAACTGGAACCTGAGCACACCATCCGTTGGGTATGGCTCACTTTGCCATTACCAGTGTGATTTTTCTGACTGTTTGCTTTTCATTTCTTTAGTGTAATGTCAGAATGGTGTGAACTTTTGTTGTGCACCAAGGCTGTATATGTCTTTCGACCATCTTCTATTTGTTTGGTTTTTAGTTTATTTTTCAATGAAGGCCGATCCGATCTTGCTTCAACAATTTTCGCACTGCTCAAACCTAAGGTTATTTTTCTTGTTTTGTTATTGCTTAATTTTGTTTTCAGATTACTGCATAGTTTGGCAAGGTATTTGTGAAATTAAATAGTTTTTGTACTGTTAATCTGCGTTTGGAAAGAATGTTTCTAGTTATTGAATATTGTGTTCAACATTTTTGTTAGTACTATGATTACTCAGTAACGAGTACTGTTTAGCAGAGGGAGATTAGTGATTAAAAGGTCGTAGTTTGACTCCAAAGCTGTATGTTTCAAATCTAGGAAACTTTTTGCAAGCAGTGACAATCAGGATGTCATTTTCTTAACCTATTTTAGATTTTTAGTTATAGTTATCTGTTTTGTTGTAGCTAGATAACATTGATTTTATATGTTAGTTTTGTGATGTAATCAGTTGCTATTAACATTGTTAGGGCGCATAGTGATCTTTATGTGCTGATATGCCATGAAGAAACTACTTACTCAGTCACTAGGAAACTTGTTTGCAATTATTTCTAGCATATCTAGTACCATTGAGAAAACTATGCAGCTAGGAAGGTAGGTAGAGGGGTTGCACTCCCCATGTATCGAATAATTATATACCCATCTGTTGGTTTAAAGCTTTTAGAGATGAGATTTGTCTCACTAGAACAGTGTTTTTCAACCTTGTTGTTGCCGCGGAACCCTACACAAGCGTTAAGATCACTCATGGAACCCCATGCACTGATCCGTGAGTCCAGCGACGTATGCGAGGATGAAGCTATGGGGTGTCTACGGACTCATTTCCCTACCAGGGCACTGAGGGCAGAACCGTCATGAAGACGACAAAACAGACAAAGATGACCAATATAAAATTTGACCGCATTAGTATGCAGCAGTATGTTACTGTATGTAACCAAACACGACGGGCGAGGCGGTCGTCGACGACCGCTTAGCCACGCCACCAACCCAGAAAATTTATCACGTTGGACGCCCTTGGAAAAGACAAATTTTCGTGTCTTTCTAATTTTTCTTAGCTCAGTTTTTAAAGAATTGAATTAACTAAGTAAATGGCCAAAAGATTTCGTAACCATAACCCTGATCAATACGTTCTTGTTTTCCTTTTTTATTTCCGATACTGCCTCGGAGTTGAATAATGTCGTGTGTAGGAAGCTTACGTTATGATATAGGCTTAAGCCTAAAATGCAAGTATGTCAAAATTTTACTGACAACAAAAATGATCCAACACAGTAAGTCTATGCAAAAAGACGCATAGAAACGCAATTTCAAACAAAAAAAATCGGCGCTGAGTATTTCGACGACATTGTCTGGCGTGATTTCGCACGCTAGGTTATTCGTTACTGGCCAGCTGCGAAACCCTTGGCAGACGCTCGCAGAACCCTTGGGTTCCGCGGAACCCCGGTTGAAAAACACTGCAGTAGAAGATGGCGTGTCTTTACTGTACTATAATTGTTGCTTACAGTTTGCAGTTTCGTGCACTCAAATGAATTGCAAATTAATCAGTACTGTATTGCAGTTCAGTAGAAAGTTGCATGAAGTGAGTTCTCTGGTTGATTACTGTGCTAGGGTGAAGCACTGATAATGGCGCCAAGACGAGGTGAAACGTTTCAACAGTTTGTTGATGTTGCTTCGTCAATGTCTTTCTGTTCAACTGTTACTCAGATATATGATGAACTTATTTGGAATTTGCACTTGCAGGTTTTTATGCCGTGTATTTAATTTTTGTCATGTGTAACATTTGAGTGTTATTCAAGTAGTAGTGATAATTGCAGTATTATTATTTCTGCTATTATTATTTGACTTACCGCTAAGTGTTTTCATTTATATTTGAAATATACAATGCAGAACCTTACTTTTTTGAGTAAGGAGCTAGGCTAGTTTCACCCACCTCATGTCGGATGTACCCATATGTTAGGAAAACATCTTAGAGATGCTTACAAATGATAGTAGTTAGCTGGTTTCAAGTTTATAGATCTTCAAGCTGTATGCTGTGGCATTTATTATTATTACTATTGTGTGTCGTTGGTTGTTTAATTTAAATGTCTTCAGTTTAGACTTGAAGCAGCAACTCAACTGTTTGCAGAACCTTTTTAAGCATCAGCCTGGGAAACTAACAGAATGCAGTTTTTTGCTGTTTTTCTGCCATCCACTTTATGCAGCTGCTGAGTTTGCTGTGTTGACAGTGGTGCAGTGTTGGTCTGCATTGCAGAATGTCATGAAAGGTGCAGATGTCTATGACGAGACGATTCATTACCCGTGGCTGCTTCGTCTGACTAAGTCAGAGTCACTGTCTGAGTAGTCAAGTCTTTATGAGCCGACGTATTTTTGATCTCATACTTGGGACAATTTCAGTTTACTGTTTTTGCTGTGACATGTTGCTGCTGATATTGTTGTTTTGTTATGTGGTTATTCCTGCTGTGTTTTTTAATCTGTTATCAGTATATGCCGTCATTTGTCGTATATTATTGAGACACAGCACTAATTGATGCACTAGCTCTTGATGCGGGTATTGGTTATGAGGAAGAAAAACCTGAGTGAGTCACTCACCCAGTACATTCCTCATGGTGCCAGCTGTAACAGTCCACTCACTACCAACTGTATTATTGTCCATTACATGACACTAATGTGCAAAGCACTCTGACAAGTATTTTTGACGCTAAAATACTGTACCATTTGTCACTGTTTATTTGAGGCTGGGACTGCTTTGAAAGGGTTAAGTTGGTAGCTTCCGGAATTCTGCAAGTTCTGAGATACGGCACAGAAACAAGAAATCACATGTGTTTAATTGATAAAAGCCAAGAATTGTTGCATGTGGAAGTCATTTACATATTGCGGATAATGTGTCGACGTGAGTGTGTTTTCCACAGTATGGATGCCAGACAACATTGTGAATGCACCGAAGGCATTGCTAGCTGTTGTTTCATTCTGTTGATATTTGTATTTCATTGTACGATTGCTAACTGTGATGTTGCCAGATTGTTGCTCCGGTATCACATTTTTATTATTGTTGTCATTAATTTATCGTGTCACTCAGAAGCATTGATCATTGGGGTACTTGCGGGATCTGGGTCTTAATATTTGGACATCTCCTGTAATGTAGCTAGGGTAGCTGGGATGAATATGCCTGAAAGTCATATCATGGGAAAAGCTGAAAAAAGGCCAAAAATTGCTTGCTCGCTATGCTGTCATTTCACCAGATGTGTTGTATGAAGTTAAAATTGTGCTAAATTTTTTTGGTTGGGGATTTGCACCACACCCCACTGGGGCAGCTTACAACACTCCCCAAACTTTCTAGTCAGCTGTGGAGATGGATAAACCTTCTTATCTCGGCATTGTCCAACTTTAGCCCCAGCTGGGGCTGGACTTTTTTTGCTAATTCATTACACAACGTGAAAGTCTGCCGCGACGGCGCATTGATATTAATAAAATAACCAAAAGCCATCTAGGCACTCCATGTTTCTGCTTATTCAGTATATAAGTCTATGTTCACAGCTGCTGAATAAGCCGCATCACAGCCTAAAAGACTGTTCCAGCTTATTCTGTTATGACAGTTTACTACGTTTCTACTGCGCAATCCAGTAATCTTGTCTATAGAATGATAGCTTTGCTATTATATATAACCTCCAGGAATAGCCCCAGATGGCCTCGTCTGAATGATGGCAGAATGGCCATTATCATAAAGTCCGTGTACATATAAAACAAATTATATACGTATTTGATGTGTATGTTTCCTGTTGCTTAGTTGTATGATAGACCTAATTTTTTGTTACTTAATTTAAAATAGTGGCATTACATTATAACACGACTATGTTGAATATTTTAAATTTTGATAGTGTTTGTTGGGGCTAAAAGATTATCCCCATCTGGGGCTAATCCTGGATATGGCCCTTATCTCCACCACACTCGACACCGACTTGATGGCGGGTTAAGTCCAGCACTTGCTGTTGCCCTTCTTACATGAGATGGACTCCAGACCAGAAGCGCTTTACAGTCTCGGAAGTGGCAACTGATTGGCATGAGCTAATGATACTGCATTATGCAGCCATCCATTGCCCGCGTAAGCGAACAATTGGACTCACGGTTTGCAGCTAGCAGATATACCACCGCCCCAATCAGCCACACTAGGCCTTCACCCTGTAGCCCGTAAACTACTACTCATTTCGCATCCCACGAAGAGTAGGAGGCTGAGTTGGCCTGAGCACACAGCAGATTAGCAACTTGCTCAAGATGCTCATTCCTTTAGCCCTGCAATATTAACGTCAGATTGATGCCAGTGCTGTCTCTCGTACTTTTTCTTCATTCAGTCAAACGTCTGCAACCTAACACGTTTTTGTCTGACACAACATTGTTTTATGATGCTTTAGCTTGCCATGCAAAATAACTACACGTGGCGAGCTCAAAGCAAATTTCTACAACACATCATAACTGCAGCTCTTACTGAACTCACCACGGACCACACTTGAAAATCCCAGATTTGCTATTGGAAAAAAATAACGTCGTCTCTCATATTGCCAGAGATATAAGTATTTCCGATTTTAACAGCCATTTCTAATTGTCGGTTGACTTTGAAGTTCGTCGCTTTTGATGCCAGGTCAGCAGTTGAAAAGATGAAAATGTATATTTGTCGTTTTTTTGAATAATTAAACGTTTGTGTTTTTGCCCCATGAGAAACATTGTATGGGTAAAGTAGAAATGAGGGTTAGGATGTGTAATTTGTGCTCTGGCTAAACATCCTGTCGCAAAAATAAGCCTTAAAACATCAGCAAATGATATTCCAGTCACCATAAGGAAAGCCTGCTGTGTTAAATTAAAATTTACGCAGTATTTGATATCATAACGTGTTTTACTAAAATTTTAGTTTCTCTATGTATATATACACGGTTGAGACAGAATCAGTAACTGAGATAGAAATACCAAGTACTGGTAACTGAAACAATGTGCATAGACGGAACTAACTGCAGGAACTAAAAAGCAATGGAGCTGGCGGGTGGGATCATCTTATCGGATGTCTTTCTTGGCGTTACTTAGAAATCAGTACGATTTTAATGCACATAAAGCACTGAACGACCGCTGTTCCTAATCAGAAATTATTGTAGCAAAGACTTGATTTGTTTTACGTCTTCAGTCAGTGAGTGAGTAAGTAAGGTTTAACGTCCTGCCCGACACAGTATAGGTCATTTCGGGGATGGTCTTTCCAGGCAATGCACATAGGCCTACACATAATAACGAAACAAAAAGTTTCACCTTTACAATTATGAAATTGGAACAGAAAGTTTAACCTTCAGAGAAAAACTTGATATGGAATACAAAACACATAGGCTATCAAAACCTAAAATTGTAATAACTGTCGATTCTGAGTGTCCATATGTAACAGTAATGGCAATTCTAATAATCTTCCATCTTATCCATCTCAGAATGCTGTCTATCGGAAGACGGGAAGGGGTTTACAACTTAAGATATTACGCCTACTGCTAAGTAATTCTGTATTAGTGACTTGAAAGAGCGGCAACGGCATGAGCCTCGCTAGAAGCATAGAGGATGCATAAGAACCGATTAAGCACAGATTCTACCAACGCCATTCGTTCAATGACTACGAGATTTGACAGAATCATGAACAGCTGCTAGCTGTAACTAAACCAGCTCTGTGGCGTTAATGGCGCCAGCGCTGTCAACTTTCGTAGACAGTATTTCTGTCAGCCGGTGTCATGGTTATCAGGTCGACATAGGCAGGTTGGTTAGTCACGTGCGTGATGGACTGGTGGGTGCTGATCATGTACGAAGAATCACAGTTCAGCAGCTGATGCAGCTGATGACAGCTACTGTCGTCTTGGTAACCGACGAAGCTGTCTGATGGTTGATGTTGATCGTATGGCTCTGCCGCATGCGCCACCGAGTTGGATCGTTTGCCGTTCATCTGCCAGCTGCAGTGGCGGTCGGTTGCTGGGACGTCGAAGGTGCCTGCGGCCCACGCTAACTGGACGTCTCTGCTAGCCACCCAAGCGCATCTCGACGGCGTCACCTTCATCTCGGCGATGTCTGCGAGCGACGTCGACGACGACTGCACTAGCTGGGATGCTGCTGCTGGGCGGCGCGTGTGCAGTTCAGCGGCCGTGGTGGATGATTCCACTGTCTGAACTGGAAGCATCTGTTCGCAGTGACTGGTGGTCTGTGGCGTAGACGCGCTGTCGGTAAAGGGCGCATTGAGCGGCCGGGTGTTGTGCCAGTGGTCGGACGTGCGTTCGTGGTCGATGACGTTGTTCAGACAGAGAATGAGACGCCCGGATGACGTGTTGAATGTCGTCAGAGTGACGCGTAGTCGCAGCCAGTGTCCGTGCTGCGTCTGCTGACGTACGACGAACGCCGACGCTGCTGACGTTGTGCGTGTTGCTGCGTAGCCGCCGCCTTTATCGGTGCGCTTTCCTGCCACTGCAATGGCAAACAGCCGAACAATGGCTCTGCAGTGTACTATATGAAATGCACGCAATCATTAAAACTATCGTAATGTTTACTTCACGCATGCATCAGCCCAACTGTTTCCAGATGAAAAAAACGTTTTACCTCGTCAGTGAATCGATAAGTTTCAAACGTATTGACCGACTACAAAGTAAATATTGTCGACTGTATCGTATGGATTTCGGCGTTACGTCTGGTTTTGTGCACATCGATTTTTTAAAAGAAATATAATGCACATTAGCAGTAGGCCCTAACTGAGTATCCTAGTGTTAGGCCTATGACAGCGATAGTTGCGAGTGTGATTACGCACCGTGTATATGTTGGACAGTACTGTGGGCGAGGTCTTCTGGATGAAGGAATTCAAACCAAGATCTTCCCATCATCTCGGCCTCACAGTAGCCAAGGTAAAACTGGGCGCTACAGACAAAACCAGTCGAATTTCACGAAATACAAAACTACTACTGCAGTGCGACTTTATTACTATTATTAGGCAGTTATAACTCTGCAAAAAATCGTTTAAAATTTAGTGCACCTAACAGTGTTCCCTTAGTGCTTGACTGGTATTTTCATGATTGTTTAAATTATAGATTTTAGATCAAGAAGCACCAGCAACAGTAATTTGGTAAGAAGCGGAATTGCGGAATTCTCGTTTTTATTCACCATGTGGTAGCATGCAATTTGGGGGTTCGACGCCACATATCCCCTTACCCAGGAGCCTGCAGGGACCACCATCTAACAATGCCCCTTACTTAGGTAGCTTACTTGGTATTTAGACCCCATAAATGTGCGTAACAAATGATATCCAAATCCAAACCCGTCCAACGGTTTAAGCAGGGTACGTGAATGTGACAGACGACGTGCAACGACGGACAGACCACGCTATAAGCGGAATCGCTTGCGCTGCAAAAAGCGATTCCGCCTAATAATTTGGATAAGATTTTTAAAACATTATTAGTAGACGAATGCACATTTTATGCACAATTACGATCACACTTGTGTATCAACTAACGTGATGTGAAACTGTGATCTTTGGCGGAGGCTTGGTTTACGTATAGGAGCCTGCTAGACCTACATTGCAAAACATACAACGGAGTAATAAATGAGAAACATACTTGTGTGAGATCTCCCTGTATTTCATGTCCAGGGTGTGTGCTGACTGAAAGCCGGTCGTGTTGTAGCTAGCCAGTCCGTCTTTGATGTCTGACGTAGCTGTTGCTGAACTGCAGACGGCGAAGAACAGCGGCTGGTCGTGCAACGTCGAGTCATCGGTCGTCGTCGGTAGCGCCGCGTGACCGCTAACGTGAATGATCTAGATCGCAGCAGTTCCACGCCACGGAAATAACAACACTTACATCCTGTCATGATATTTTAATTTGAGAGCTAATTTATCTCCTATCCTAGTTTTTTTTTGTTAGGTGAAAATGTTTTATTAGTCATTTTAGTTTTTATTTAGTTCTGGTTCTTGAAAGTTGAACGTTTTCAACTCAGTTTTAGCTCTAACGATTTTATTGATTTCCGTTCGATTTTAGTTTGAAAATACAGGCTTACTTTATATATATATCTTTATTCACCAAAAGGTAGCAATACAATACAACAGTACAACACACACAAAAAGAGCAAAAAGGCAGAAAAAAACATACGACACAAATAAGCAATGTCTATGGATAGATCTACAAAATAAAACATACAAAGAAAACAACCCATACGATTATTATTGCAATCCAAAACCAAAATTAGTCCAAACGGCCTTTAGACAAATAGCATCAACAGTAAATTTAAGGATAGAATAATCAGCCATTAAAGTATCAATCGTACGTTTGCTAGTGACGGTTAGTATGTGCCATACAATGCTATCGAAACAGCAATTAAAAACATTATAAAAACGAAGTTTACTCAGATCAATCTGATAGCATAAAGGCATATACCGGTGTAAACATATGAGACTTGATTAATAACATCGCGACTGCCAATATTAAATATTCTATACATTGCTTATTCTAGAGTTTGCATAAACCACTTCAAACTATTACAAGCGTGGTTAGCAAACGGGAAACAGAAAATTTACAGAAGTCGTTTCACGCCTACATCTTTCT
>Ga0209671_1007784_pt1 | contig 11167 bp, 6 predicted proteins | sample WorMetHERISLAND2_2_FD_187401 | JGI IMG/M metagenome (GOLD analysis project Ga0209671, IMG submission 187401) | Marine gutless worms symbiont microbial communities from Max Planck institute for Marine Microbiology, Germany - Olavius geniculatus... | ecosystem: Host-associated > Annelida >...
ATGAAGTCAATAATACTGCTACAAAACACTTGCTCAGACGCAATTTGCCCATGAGAAATGCATCATTTTGTACGTTTATGTTTTAACAACAACAAAAACACGACATCAAAAAAGCACAAAAAGCATTTTTTAAAATTAAAAACAAGCATAAAAACACGTTTTTAAATGTTTATAAAACATAAAAAAAACATTTTTACATATATGGCCAAAGCGACAGTGGCAAAGCGTGAGCGAAGCAAACTAGACAAGCCAATAGCAATGAAAACGTCTTTTTAAGGAGGTGCCCCTCTTTTATGCCCTCGTTCTAAGAAAACCTCTCCACCTAGCAGCATAAAATTTTGTCGCGAAATACTAAAGACTTTATGCTATCATACGGTAGAAACCAGAACTTTCTATCTCATATGGGCTTGAATCGGTACCGGGTCGTAACGGACGGACAGACGGACGGACACCAAGCCAGAATTACCATAGTTCATACACGCTATAGCCCTCTCGCGCGTAAAAAAGGGACTGGCGGAAAAGTCTGCTGAGCGCGGGAATCGGAAAATCGGACGAAGTGCGGAGCGCATGGGTCGCAGAGCGGGAACGTTGCTACCGATGAGCGGAGATCACAAAAACAAGCTTGAGCGGGGAGCGGACGGTAAATCAGGGCGCTCCGCTCACCTCTCTGCACGTTATGACTTAAAATGTAAGACTGATGATCTGTTTTGTTGATCGGCTGTCACCATCGGTCATTGGTCTCGTTTAAAAGAGACGGATTACATATTCGTCTGTTACTGTCGTTGCTACTGTTTTTACTACAACGTGTTCAGTACGAAGTAATGTGTCTTGTTCGCGGTCACAGTTGTCATTTCAGTTAGGTCAGTACGCCGCAAACTCCACTGGAATGACTGGATGGCTGAATGCTGCAGAATTATGCTCAATATAGCGGCCACAACAATCACACTCATGGCGTCTTTCACCAACGATGCCCATCACATTTTATCATTATCGCCATTATCATCTTTAAACCATTCTCAGTGACACGTCAGTGTAAATAGGCCTACAATGTACGCACTACTAAAACACAGAAAAGCCAATAGCGTTTACAACTGGTCGCACGCTTGAAATAAAACACAGAGACCAATCAGATAAGCCTAAACACTTCTCCGAGTGACTTGCTACTTTTGCAGTCTGGTAAACTTCACTGCTACTAAACTAGGTAACAGCCGCCTGAATGCTATCACATTGACAAAACACTTAGAAGCCGTGCGTTTTATTTCTCTCTTTGGACGATCTGTTTGGAACAATCTATTGTCTAAACTACGAATCTGCGACTATTTACTCACAGCTTTTTGTTTTAACTCGTCTTTGCCCGACGTTGTCGCTGAACATTTTACGCATCATTGGTCTCTCGTACAGGCTTATACAGAATTACACGGTATCGCGACGGTATCGTAATTTGAATGCAGAACATATTTTATATACACCTAATAACGAAATACAGGCATGTAGGCCTACAGAATGGCCAATAAAAGCAATCTCTTAAAACTTCTGTATATAAGCATCGACATAACAAAACTGAGTTAAACTTTCTGCTACGATTCAATAGACACTCGTAGTTTACTTTTTCAACTAAACAAAGAAATAACTGTTTAAAACGTTTCTGCCGTGTGACGAAGCTCAAGTTTTTGTCAGCATAACTAGCAACTGTCGCTAAGCGCTTGCAAGCGAAGTGTTTGAATACGCATTCAATCAATAATTCAATCATTTATTTGATTCAGGCACAGGGTCCAAACATTGCCCAGAATTGCCTCAAGATTTACCAATCTTTTCTAATTTAGGTGATTGTTCTTTTTAAGGCACACCTCGTATGTGAGCTTTCAGCGTTGCTGGCGTAGCCCTATCGAATACGAATACGAGTGTAGTGTGACAGAGGCCAACTTTCGAGACTTTCTCTGCGGTCTGCGCCCATAAGAACAGGTCCGGGTAATAGGAACCGTCACACAGAGTCTTTTATCAATAGCCATGCGTCACAGTGTCGCCGCCCGAACACCTGGCGGCATAGACTACAGCCTGACAGCTGACAAAAACTCATCGGCGAAAAATACGAGCGCACCGATCAGTGATCAGCGTCGAGTGAATCCCGTAGAGGGACGTCCGTCGCAAGGAACAAATGCGACACATACCATGTAGGATGTAGCCGCATCTGTAAAACGTTGAAACTATTGTAAATTTGTGATATTATGATATTATATATCGACTGTGGCATTTGATGTTTGCATCGTTATTTGACACCCGTCAACAACAGAAAGTCTGCAACGCCGCGCTACCATTAATCTCGTCGTGCTTCTTACTTCTAAGTGACTTGGACGACAGAGAATGATCATAAATTCGGTAACACAATCTGATCGTTCGATGTGGAACAACAACACAATGAAATGTTAGACATTTGACTACTGATGCAAAGCTCACAAAACAATTATTTAAATGCAAGAATTAGTAATTCCCAAGTAATAGGGCCTACAGCGCCGAGTCTGAATCTGGTAAACTCCCAGGCACCCATTTTTTTTTAGCTTTTAGGCTTCTTATTTTGATGATTTATGTTTGCATTGTGCGATTGCGCTACCATCATTCTGGCGTTTTCAATAAATAATAATAATAATAACAAGATAATGTTCAAACCAACACGGAGTCTGTCCAATGCATTTCAATATCTTATAGCATTAAACTGAATAAATATAGTATAATATTGAATTCAGTGGCTTACAGTATGTGTCCGCATAAATAAAATCAGTGAGCTGTGTAGACGACTAGTGGTTAAAATTAAAAAGTATAATTTCGAATTGTAAAGCAGCAATGCTATTGTTATTTTTCGCTATTATTATAACTAAACAATTAACATCGTCAGTCATGTGACTATTCGATTCGTCACCAGCGGTTAACTATAAATGGTCAATTGTGACCATGCGTCTATCTTGCCTCAAACGTCGGACGGACGCACGGACGCTCAGGTGATTTTATACTCTATCCAATGCTAATTGGGTCCGAGATCGAGTCCGAGTTCTGAAAAAAAAGTTAAGTCTGACCCGAGTGCATTGCCGGACTAGTGTACTACATCACTAAAGTATTGCGACGCGGCCGAGACATAGACGAGATAAGGTGCAAACTGAGTGGACAGCTGGCGCAGCTGGTCAGGGCTGGTGGGGATAACGTTGGTTCTTCACTCGCCTGTAGGATTTCCCCAGAGACACTGACTGTCCGACATGATGAGCTCACTTCCGTGAACTTCTGTATCGACGTGTCGCACACTGCTCGCAATTAAGTTACTGTCAAGTCACAACCTGTTCATTAAGCCGCGCGACCTTTCTGTTCCCCTGAGTTATAGACTTTTGCTGAGTTGTTAAAAAATCTACACTTGGCAAAAAGATTTTGGCAGATTAAATTACCGCATGCGACCGCAAACTACATAACACATTACATGTATGCTGATATTCTGCTGGTAAATGTTGTTACCTGAGCATAAATTTGTATTGCAAAGGTAAAAATGAATGAGTGAGTAGGTTTTAACGTCCCGCCCGACACAGTAGAGGTCATTTCGGGGACGGCCTTTCAAGGCAAAATTGCGCAGATATATAATAACAAAACAAAAAAATTAACCTTTGCAGAAAGTTTTAACCTTTATGAAACACAAAACACAAAAACGACCTACACCTACAATTGTAAGAACTGCCAATTATAATATTGTGCATTATTTAACGTTAATGGTAGTTCTAATAATCTTCCCTGTTGTTTTCCATTAATCTCAAAATGCTGTCTATTGGAGGGCAAGGGGCGCAAAGGTAAAAAAATCAACCATGTTGCTCGACACTGTAACAATTAACTGCATTTAATACAAACAAATAGAAATGAGTGAACTTTCTCTCAGTGTGTTAATTTCAGCAGAATGCGCATTCGTCTTTCAGTTGTTGCGCTCGCTGTTCTGACCAGCAACGAGAGATACGTCGTGTTTAACATGCAATCTATGGATCAGCACTGGTTCATAATGTCGCTGTTTTCAGCTGAGTCCAGCCTACTAACAAGATCGCCAAAGATTACCACCGACAACTGCACGTGTCGTCGCCAGCTCTAAAGGCGCGTGCAGAGCGACGTTGTGAACTGACACGGTTTAGTTTTTGACGAACTGACCAATGGGGCAGGCATGGCAAACCCCATTGTCATTCCTTGACGCGTACGTGCGCGTAGTCACGTAGTCACCGACGCCGTTAGACGGTGCTTACTGTAATGCGTTACTGCTTGCCCATTGGTCAGTTCGTCAAAAACTGAACCACCTCAGTTCAGTTCAGTTCAGTTACGTCGCTCTGTACACGTCTTCAGAAATACGACCGAGGCTTCACCTATGCGAGAAAGTATAATAGGGTGTTTACACGATCCAGCAAACGTCCAGCATTACATTTGCTGGAAGTTTGCTGGACGTTTGCTGGATCGTGTAAACACCTCTTAAGTTACACTAGCTGGACACTTCATAACGTATTCAGTTCCGTATTGTAGTGACAGCACATCGCTGTCTAAACGGATCAGCGCCAGCGTACCTGACTAAGCTGTGTATTCCGACGGTAGAGAGATAATCTAACTACCATTTCCAGTCAGCAATCAGTTGGCTGTCCTAACAATAAAATTAGAAGATACCCGCTGCGTTTCTGTGTCTCAGGAAAGTGTCTGGAAAAACTTGCCCGACTATGTCTGAGATCCGACGCTTTCTATTGACATTTTAAACCTTACTTGATTTTTCTTGATCGCTATCTATCAACTTGGGACGCTATAGCCTACGGCGCAGTAAACGTATACGTGTAGTGCCAAGACCTGCGCTGTGTAAATCCACTGTTGTGTGGTATTCTGTCTTAAGCCACTTAGCTCGCACTGCTAACGTTTTCACAACTTAGAGCTGCAGTCGTGCGTCATAAAGCAAACGACGGTTTGGTCTATGCCATCCATCTCAGTGCGATTTGAGTACGATGTCTAAAGTGTTATAAGCTCGTTCTGCGTATTCGCTTATCCACTTTAGCAGTGCAAGATCTGATACATAGTAAACACGCGTAAAATAAATATAGTAGTGGAATATAACGAATGATGTTGCACCTCATCATAGTCGTGTCGGTGAGGAGGCATATTATCGGCGACGGTGGTGAGGTTGTCTGCTGGTGTCACGGTGGCCGGTGAACCATTGCAGTTGACGTCCATCGCAGTGACGGCTGACCACGTGCAGTTGATGACGTCACCGGTGTCGAACGTCATCTGTCAATCAGCAGCATGCACCATCGGTCATTGACGTGACGACATGCACGAAACACCGCTGAGCTGGCTGGCTGTACGGCGTACGCTGTGGTCACGTACTGTCTCACGACGACGTCTGCGAGCAGTACGATTCCATGCGAGCGCCGGTGTCACATTAAAATGTCTTCCCATGAGAAATACGCCCGGGGAGAGATAATCACGGATTTGATGTCCCCCCTTATTAAAATATTGCAGGCCCCATAAAGTCTCCCCATATAAGATCGCTTTCCCTCTCAAAAGTCTGCCCCGGCGGACAATTTACCGGTAAAAATCCGTCCCGGCCGGGCGGCCGTCGGGCGGGGCGGATTTGTGCCGGTAAATTGTCGGTCGGGGGAGACTTTTCTGGGGGGGAATCCTATAATGAGACACCGGCAAGCGACCGTCAGACTATTGTAGCGCAGTGCGATGTAGTCAGTGCCACTGTGCCAGTTGCATGCTGTGCGGCTAGCTGGCGCTCATCGCTTTACACCAGTCGTTTATAGCTATAGACCTGATAGACCTGACCTATAGACAAAATATTGCCGCTGGGGAACAAGCCGGTGGAGTGTGACAATGCCACGCTGTATAGTATTTGGAATGGAATGGGAGAGTCAGAACCATCTCTCGGATATACGATGTCATGTACTTTGCAGCAAGTAAGTGAGTAAGTAAAGTGTAAATTTATATAGCGCATACTTCAAAAAATGTCTAATGCCCTTTGAAGCCTCAAGAGTCTCGTTGTTAAACTATAGGCCTACTGAGCTAACACTAAAAAAGTTTCTGTTCAACTTCATTTGTTGGATTAACGACAGCACAATAAAACAACATGCAAACTAGGCCTATAGCATTGTGAAATAGAACAGTGTATGTAAATGTCGACGGTATCATTCTAGCAGAATTTTCGGTGAGGTTCATCACGAAAACAACAGTTGTCATTTTTACAGCGCTACAGCCATGATGTAGGCGTCTATGGCACGATGTGTCGTCCGTCTGTCTGTTGACTGTCTGTCTTCGTCTGTAACGGATGTATTGTGGCTAAACGGTACGTCGTAGGAATTTTTTTTACACGAATAGCCCCGTGTCTTAAACCAAGACGTGCAGAAAATAGCGATTTAGTGCATAAGAAACATTTTAAAAATTGGTGCTAAATGGAGGGGAGGGTAAAAATGTGCATTTTGCAACGGAAAACTGGCCATATCTCGGAAATGGTAATAAATACGGCCAAAGTTACTATTAATCACTAATAATAAGTGGCATACGCCCTGTCAGATCAAATAAAAATCATTGACCTTGGATGACCTTGAAAGCCGGTACGTGCTACTGTGGCTAAACGGTGCGAAATAAGGCCTAAGTTGCTATTGATCATTAATAGCAATTGGCATATTAGCTTTCAAATGACATGATAATCAGTGACCTTAGATGACGTTGAAGGTCAGTACTGCAACATGAACTGTTTAGGCTGTAGCGCGTTTTTCCTAGCGACAGCTGGGCTTTCTTGTTTAGACCAAACTGAGGACTGCAGAGTGCTGTTAGTTCATTGAACTGAGGCTAGGCGGGAAACGATTTTTCCGCATAATTGCGTATTTAGAAAGCTTGCAGTTGCTGCTTATAATAGACAGCGACACAGCATGAGAAGCACCGTAGTTCTTCGCATTAGAACAGATGGCACTCGGAAGTTCGCATGGACCAGATGTTCCATTTGCTACGCAGTGCACAGACTGTTGTTTTTCTTTTGCTTTTATTGCTGGAGCGTGCTGCGCTGAAACAAGGCGTTCCATGCAATTTACAACGAACGCTGGCACGAAAATGCCGATCACCGTCACCGTCACTTCTATTGCGTCGACTGTAAAATTGGAAACGTTCGTGTTTAGTTTCTACAGGGTGGGCCAAAAAATGGCACCATTCGTTGTACGCCTATAAACTTCACCAAATATTAACCGATTTTTAAAATTTTTTCACTGTCAGAATTAGGAGACAATTTGTAATGAAACTGTCACTACAGATCCCACCACACCTCAAGTGTGTCGCTACACTGTCTCGTGAAATGTCAGATGACGCACTCAAGCCGGCGACGCCACTGAGCGGTTGCGTGATCAACGTTGATCGAGCTTGCCATGTTGCCCCCAAACAACCCAGACTTAAATCCAGTCGATTTGCTGTTCGGGATGCCCTTCAACAGATGGCCTATCAATGTTGACGATTCACGACAGTCAGCCAGCTAAAGAAAGCCATTGTCGCTGAATGGGGCAAAGTGCCGCAGCATTTGGTTGATCGCGCTATTGGTCAGTGGCGTCGCCGGCTTCGATGTGTCGTCTAGCAGCAAGGCAGACACATTGAAAATTTGATGTGAAAACTGTAAAGATGTGATTTTAGACAAAAACTGAGACAACAAGCGCGTTGTTTCTGTTGTTAATTTTTAAAATGTGTTGTTACAAAAGTCGTCTTTTTTAATTGTTATTCTTAAGACATTGACATTTCACAAGGTAGTGTAGTGATACACTTAGGGTGTGGTGGGATTTGTAGTAACAGTTTTATTGCAAATTGTTTCCTGATTTTGAGAGTGAGAGAATTTTGAAAATGGGTTAATATTTGGTGAAGTTATGAGGTATACAACAATGGTGCCATTTTTGGCCACTCTGTAGATACCTGCTAGAAATTTCGTATAAGGCAGTCACCCACTTAGGTAGTAACCGCGCTGCAGCGTAGGCGTAGGGCAACTATACTGACACAGCGTATTGATCACTAAAGCACGCCATCTAAAAAGTATGGCTTACAGCTTTAAAAAAGTAGCCGGTAAAAAATCCCAAGGCACTACTGGTTGTACTACTAGCAACAATAAGTATTTTTGAATGCTAATAATACTGAGCCGACTATATAGCGTCAGCTGTTTGGTGCACAGTCGCCGCGCTGTGTTCGTATAGACTACTGCAACCGATTTAGAAGCAAGAACGTGTCATAGACTGCGTGTATATGCCTGCCCACTACATCAGGTAAATCCAACGATATCCAACTAAAAGCGTAGATTATACATCTGATTTGGCAAAGTGACCACATCAGGCGCAGTGCGACAGTGCAGTGACATGACTGTGCAATGTCGCTATAATGCACGTACTTGCGATCGCGATATTTGCCTCGTTGACCACGAGCGTATACCGTTGACACGCCAGCTCAGGTTGTCTGACTAGCTGTCAGTGCTTTCATATTAAGCAGTGAAGTTGAGAAGTGAATTGTTGACAGCTTAATAATAATAAATTGTTGAAATCGACGTGGCATCAAAATGATCAAACAGACGTATTTTGCGAGATGGCGTGTATAGCTTCTGTCAACCCAAGTAACCAGTTGTATCAACTAAATATTTGATACAGATTCAGACAATTGAATATTTCAATACTTTTTAATGTTTTCAGGAGACATTAGATTTTACAATGATTTGTCGATTTTATGTCTTGTTCATTATTTTAAACCGATGGACATATCTCTCAAACTAATTGTTTTTACTTTTCCAAGCAAATGATGTTATTGTTGTTGATACTGCATATAATACAGTAGTTTTTGTTAGGGCATACTAAATACTTTGCCATCAGCGACGTGACTGATAATACTGTATTGAGAACAAAAGCATTTATTTGGCTTTGCAAAAATAATCAATCTCACCGCATTTCACTCCTTGTATAAACAAAACGACAACTTTTATCAGCAGATTTACGAATAACTATCGTGATTATCATTGATAGACAATTTGCCTTTTTGACCATCAGTATCGTAATCTGCATGTTCGTTTTAGTCACGTTCTTGTGTTCAGGAGACAAATAAAGCTCTTCTGCTTCTTCTTTTCTTATCAATAACTTAACACTTAAAAACAAAACAAGCACGTCTAGCTTACATATTGTTACGTAAACATACGTACCTAAAATCAGTAGTTTGCTATGCATGAAGTTACCGACGTTTTGATGCAGCACGAAACTAACCTTAACAATTACGATACAGAGACGTACACAGACAGTGAGGCGTCACCACTGCTGGTGAAGTACTGCTGTTGCTGCGGCTGCTGCTGCTGACACGAGCACGCAATGCGGCTCGCAAAGCTATAGCACTATAGGCCTATAGACTGGCATCACTGCTTCACTCACTGCGCAGTGATTATCTCTAATGCTGCACCGAACATTCGAGTTAGAGTAATCGAGTACTCGAGTACTCGAGTAGGCTACGTAGAAAACAAGAGTCGTGTTCGTGTAGCTCTATATTTCATAGTTTGGCGGTATGTATATTGTATAATATTCCAATGGCGTTGACACCAGTCCACAACGTTGCAGCTCCGGCGATCCGCAGACCAAGGCGACGTGGTCGTTCCGAGCTCATCTAAGCCTGAAACTCGGTTCGATCAGCGCAGCTTCTGCTCATCGCCACCAACCGCGTGGAATGAACTTTCTTTAGAACTGATAAACAGCGACATTTAAGCAGTGTAAGGTTACTCGGCATATTCGGTCAGTATTTGGACAGCAAATTACTCGTTTGGCGCAGCTTCGGTGGTCCATGTCGTGCGTCGTTGTCCAGTCCATGGACGAGGTTCTGTAAACTCATTGCTACCGTCTTGTCCTGCCTGTCAGATGAAACCCACTCCAATAACTGCCGCTTGTCACGCAACTGCAGTCAGCGAATGCTGTTCATTCGTTCGTATAATAGCAATAAAATTTAGATTTAAACATTGGCTTGTAGCTTACAAGTAGCCTAAGCTAACTTTCTGTTACTTTTTGTTATTTAAGCAGTTAAATATGGAATAGAATTTGTACTTTATTTAAAAAACAGTGTAAAACTGGAAAGCAAAACCCCCGAGCGGAATAATGCAGTCGTGTAAAAATTCACTGTGAAATTCGTTACGAGATGTCGGCGAAAGGTTAGCCAGAAGTTTAAAATTTGGTCGTACGTTTCGGCATTTTTAGAATATTATGTTGCATAAAAATATCGACACATCTGTAGTCTATGCCGAACGCTACTGATATTTTGTTCAGATACACTGATTGACCCGTACGCGGTAGTTTGCCAGGAAACGGTAAGTTATTTCGATACAGTATATGATATACTTTAAGGACTAGGCTATGCTTGAACAATAAGCTTACTGTATTGTCATTGCCGTTTTTTTTCGCTTGATGCAAATTGTAGCGCTAATTATGGATTACTCGTACAACGATCGTATTCACCGATTCACCGAGGCCCCGTAGTCGCATTGCACACTCAAGCACGCATAAGCACTTGAAACACGTAGCCTAGAGCCGATTGTATACTAGCGCCACGCAAATCTCTCAGCTAAGTCCACTTGAATCAGCGAATCGAGTGAGCTCGTGCACGTTCGAATGACGTTTACGCAATCGGTCGTTAGAAGCAGGGATGTGCACGAGACCTTCTGAGCCGAGACCGAGACGAGACCGAAACGAGACGTTGCAGCTTCCGAGACGCTGGCCGAGACCTTGAAGCTCCCGAGACTCTAGAGTCTCGGCAGCTTCAAGGTCTCGGCGAGACGTTTTCCGTGAAGTATGGGGAAACACATTAACAATGAAAAAAATTATACGGATTAATTAACTCGCACCATGGTAAGCGCTTTCTATTTGTGATATTGTGGGTTTTTGCACTTTATTTTGACAATTATCACTGAATAATTAACGTCTTGCACCATAAAGATTATTGCAAGACATGAGCCATGTAGACATGAGCCATTATGTTTATCGCAATCTGCAAGCAACTGAAATTGGTAAACTACAGCTTATCATCATCATCATCAAGTGCATGCATGCCCCGAGCTGGAGCGTAGCGGTTTCCACGAGGTGCTTCCAGTGTTCTCGATCCTGGGCGCATCTCCAAGCCGAGTTGAGGCCATGAT
>Ga0209671_1007786_pt1 | contig 11166 bp, 10 predicted proteins | sample WorMetHERISLAND2_2_FD_187401 | JGI IMG/M metagenome (GOLD analysis project Ga0209671, IMG submission 187401) | Marine gutless worms symbiont microbial communities from Max Planck institute for Marine Microbiology, Germany - Olavius geniculatus... | ecosystem: Host-associated > Annelida >...
CCCCACACCCTACCCCCCTCGGCGCCTTCGGCGCCTCGATTCCGCTAGCGCCTTCGGCGCTCGGCACTGGTTTGTTCAGCACCCCCAATCGTAAAATGCTAGCTATGGCTCTGCTGTAATGAATGTATTGTGGCTAAACCGTTCATCATAATGGGTCGGCGATGGTACCGACGGACTAGTACATAAGCAACCATATCTCCATCTGCAGCGGTTTGGCCGCAATTTTTAACGCAACATTGTTACCTACAGCCGTCACGCACGTGCGCAGAATTACTTTATCGTTTCCTGACGTTGATTATAGTGTTCGATATAGCAGCGTCATTATAGCGTGTATGGGACAGTGTCACTTTGCAAAATCGCTTTTTTCACGACCGGAAGTTGAACGTTGGCCTTCAGATAGGGCCTATGGGCTGTAAGCCTACGATCGGCCCATTCTAACGACAGCCTGCTGGGCTTCTTGTTCACCATAAAACGGTTGCAAAACCAGTAACACAAAAACGAAATACAGCCTTACCTAGCAGGCGATTGGAACGTCAGAGAGTCCGATAGCTTACACTGCACTGGTGGTTTTAGGCCCGGGCCGGGGAAAAAGCACTGGGCACTGGGGCCCCCACTTTCGTGGCCACCCATGATTTTTTTTAAAGATAACACAAATATCTGACCTTTTTGCGTTTCCAAATTTTAGATAAGTGGGCAAATTTGCGGCTTCCATTGAACGCCCAGAAACCAAAAGTGTTTCAGCTTAATCCCTAAGCACCCCGCTCGCCATGGGGCCGTGCCCCCAGATATTGCAGGCTAGAACCGCCACTGGCTTACAGCAGTTGTATATCTGACTATCGAACTGGTACGGGCATAGCCTATTATGCGGCTGTCCGCCTAGATCTGTGCATCATGACTACATCTTTCACCTTAAATTTTGACTTTCTAAAACTGAAAATAATTGTCGTACCGGAAAACGTTTAGGTTAATTTCGGTTTTACTGTTTGTGTATTTCAGTCTTTGAGCTAAAAATTCGTACGAAGAAACGGACGGTCATACAGACTGAAGGGGCAAGATTCGTAATGCGGCCTCTTAGGACTGCCGCATAAAACGCTAGATCGCTATAGCTTACTGGACAAATGATGATGATGAAGAAGAAGAAGGACAAATTAACTTTATCGTGGCGTTAAGAATTTAGCTAATATGAACTAGATGGTGGTTACGACTCCGTCGACTACTATGCCTCCGCAACAAGTAACAACTACAAGGCCAAAAAACGCATTTTGGGGCATATTTGACCCCGCCGTGACCTTGACCCTTAATTTTTTGATTTCAAAATTTGAGGCTTTTATCCTTGCCCCAAAGTCCGTTATTGGTAAAAGTTTGGTCAAATTCCGTCAACAAATGCCCAAGATATCTTGCTAACAATGTTTGTTGGGGACGCACGGACGCACGCAAACTCCGAAAACATAATACCTACGGCCACTACATTGACGGAGGCATAAAAATGTACTCCCCGAAACAACGGACTTAGCCAACACGCCAGGCAGAAAAAGACGGTCAAGCGTTCAATAACTTTGAGGCGTATTGCATTAATGCTTAGAGGTGAAAGTTGCAACATTATTACATCGAGCCGTTGGAGGACGGCTTGGTTGCGTAGGTTCAAGTCTGGAGCATCCGCGGAAAACGTGTGGTAATAGTGCTGACCACGCACTGGATCGTATTCCCACGACGAGCTGTCTCCTGCACCGCTCGACTGTATAACACAAAATAAAATTATTGTCTCAAAAAACCAGACCCCTGATACAGTTTCATTTTTTAAATAACTCTAAATACCCTGCTACAATATCAACAAATTGTACAAACAGAACTTGATAACATTAAACTTATCAATAAAGCCCAGCTGTCCCCAGGGAAGACGCGCTACAGCCTATACAATTTCTGTTGCAGTACTGACCTTTAAGGACATCCAAAGTTGATGATTTTTATTTCATCGGAAAGGGTTATGCCACTTCCTATTAGTGTAGCCTATCATAATAACTTTGGCCCTATCTCTCACCGTTCCCGAAACATGGCCAGTTTTCCGTTGAGAACGTTAACGCACATTTTGTCTACACCTTTTCATTCAACTCCAAATTTCAAAATGTTTTCCTTGAACGTCACGCACAAAATTTTGTAGGAAGAGAGCCTCGATACAGAACTAATTATTCGTGCAAAAAGTTTTTCCCACGACCTACCGTTTAGCCACAATACATCTGTGACATACAAACTGACTACTGACTACAGACAGACGACAGACGACACCTCGTAACATAAACGCCTACACTATAGCTGTAGCGCGTCAAAAACCAACCCATGTCACATCTTCAAATAAATCTAACAGTCTTACTTCAATATCAGGATTGTGGTTGAAATTTTTTTTATCGAACATAGTCACATAGGCCAGCGTTAGACAGTGCCTACTGTAATGCATTACTACTTGCTCATTGGTCACTTCGTCAAAAAGTAAACCATGTCAGTTCAGTTCAGCTCAGTTACGTCGCGCTGTGCGTGTCTTTACATAGCGCGGGCATTGTGGCCACAATAATACAGTGTAGTCTATACCGAATCGTGTGGAGGCAGTTCGGCGCCATTTCGCCAGACGTAGAAATCTCTGAATGTATTGTTGGTGTCTGTTGAACGTCTGCTGCGGCTGAACCACTCGTGGCTGCGACTTGTCTGGTTCGGAATGAAGTCCAGTACTAGTTTCATGCCTTCAACACGAAACACAGCCAAGCTTCACGGAGAAAACCGGGCCACGATGCCACAACCGACGTTGCAGCTCGAGACGGCTCAGCTGATGCTTTATTGCTCGTAACCAAGTTGCATCAGAATGCAGCATACTGCACGCCAAAACTCGAACATTTATCGGAGTTGTTAATCAGGAATTCCGCCCATTTGTTGACGAACGACAACGTCAGCTGCAGTAGGCCTAAATGAGTTACTTCTGATCTGAAAAACGTGTATAGCAGTTTTGGTTTCTTTTATACGAAAAAAATGACAGGCAGATAGGCAGAAAAACGGAAATTCTGAAGACCCACACAGGACAGACAGACTGTCGAACGAACGGGCAAGACCCATAATGCGGCCTACAGAGACGGCCGCATAATAATATGGTGCTGCATTTAACAGTAACAGTTCGTAAGGAATTTACCGCGTTGATGCATGCTGCTGATGAGCAGTTTGAAGTCTTGGAGTGTTCCTATCGTCGGCTCCACAGCGGTGTGGTTAGTAACGCCCGATTCATCATTGGTGCCAGAAGTCAGGACGCAGCAGAGTCGGACGACGGTCACGTGCACACTCGCCATGTAGCTCAAGCGCGAATTGATGCCTATACTCCACCAATCAATCAATTAACTAGAAATTTGGGGCAAAGTCCAACGTGAGTTGGCCCGGCGTCCTAAGTCCGATTGGGGGAACAATTTAGGGGGCTCACATTCCTCTCGTAGCAAAGTCGCGTGGCCCGAACTCCAACGCATTAGCATACGCAGAACGCGCAGTGTCGACGTAGGGTAGGTAGACATTAGCCAACTAACCGTTGTCGTTAGTGGACCAAAGTTCACCATATTTCTTTTGTTCAACGCGGGAGGGACGGCAGTTAATAACGCCGTTTACCGCTTGTCGATATGTCCATCCGTTCCAGAAATATTCGCGCTCAAATATGAAAGTTGTCCTAAATCGCGCAGAATTTTGGACATTTTTCGCTATCCTAAATTTTAAGGGGGCGGTGCACCCCAAAATTGTGTACGCACGTTATCAGCCCCACTTAGCACTACGTCATATGGCAAAGTTTCATTAGGCTACTCCCTTTGGCTTCAAAGTTATAGTGGCTAATTCGCTACAATTAAAGCCAATTTTGGACCCTCTTTTGAAAAAAATGTAAGGGGGGCCCCGTCTCCGGTGGGGGTGCACTAGTAAGATTTGGGCATTCTCTAGTGTGTGTAAAAATTTGGGGCGCAGCACCCCTTAAGGGCCGTAATATGGTCTTCCGAAAAATGCGCTTTGGGTGGGTACAATTTCACATCGAGATCTCCAAGGTTACTGGAACAAACTTCGCCCGACTTGTTTCGTCTAACGCGGGAGGAATCGCTGTCGATCGAGTAACTCACCGATTTTGAATATCTTCATCCCTTCCGGAGATATTGGCCGCCGAACTTTGAAGTCGACCGAAATCGGGCCAAATTTTGCATGTTTTTGGCCCCTAAAATTTTTTTGGAGGAGGCTCCCTCAAAATTTTGGACCGGGATTATAAAATCGAATGCAGCTCCGAGCATCGTGCAAAATTTCGCGCCGATCGGCCGACGGAGCTCGGAGATTACGCGAGGAAAAAAATAAATGCCACCAAAACATAAGTCTTCCCGAAAACTATCGTTTCCGGGCGGACTAATCAGTTAAACACATTATGTGTGGAGCCATAAAAGTATGTCGAAAACGAATCTGGGACGCGCTTCCTCGACACCAGCAAACGTCGAATGCTGCTGTAGCCGTATTTGTAAAAGTTCTATGTGCTAAACGACGTTTTGTCCTAATGACATCCAGTTTTGAGAACATTTTGAGAGAAAAGCGTCAGATAAAATGAACCAGACCCAAGGTTATATTAAAGAAATCTTAGGCCTACATTAGCCTATATTCTATACCAAAATTCACGCAACGCAAGATTTTGATAATAACCATCTTTAGGAAAGTATAATTTTTTGTTAAAAGATTTTCGGCAGCTTTTTGATCCGTACGTTTTTCCTATGATGACTGTATTTTAACGTATCTTGTAAAATGCAACGTGATCCTCGAGATCCGCTGCGCATTAATATTGCATACCAAATAGCAGTTTGCCTCTTAGTTTATACACTACACGGAAAATCTTGGCATAGGCCTTATACTTGTAATACTATTTATAGGCCTATCGTATATTCACTGTAATAAAAGCCAGCAGACAACGAGAACGATTGCACACTCTGTTAATTCAATAAATTTCAAAAATATTCAATATTGCAAAATGCAAATATTCTGTCTCCCAACACAACAATGTGCTAAGTGACTCCGTGTTAGCGCCAACAGCTTGTGTCTTAGAAAACTTGTAACACAGTTACTCGAAAATAGACCTACAATAACACTAGTGCAAAATATATGATACGAGAGTACAGCAACTTGCAGACTAATTAGGTGTAGCTTTTTTTGCCAGGCGCAAACCTTTGTTTTTAAAAACGTTGAACTTCGTCGACAGAAATATTTCTAAAATGCATCTTCACTTTGCCTTAATACGATCGATATCTCTTTGCTATCGCTCGTAAATCAGTGTCAGAGAAAGGCAAGGCTAGAAGTAATTCAAACGCATATCTGTCACGCCGTAGTGTGCTGGGTCAGAACGTAAAGGTCAAAGGTGGAGTATAGTATAACTCTAGAAGAGCTAACCCCTCACAAAGCTAAGGACGGTCACCTGCCAGTGTTACCTGCCAGCCGACAGAAGTGCATGAACGCGCCCCGCCTTAACCCCAGCCATATAGGCCAGTACTCACTTTACCTACCCCAGAGGGATAGAAGACTGAGTTGACGTGTAGGCAAATGGATACATACCGAGATGGTTTACCTGCCTGCAGGCAGTCACCCGTCGAAGTACTAACCCGGCCAGGCGTAGAGTAACTTCGTTGATCAGATGAACCGCGCTAACGCTACGCCACGCCACCAGGGAGTTACGCAGAATTATTCATTTGGGGGACCGCAGATCAAAGTTGGAGTGTGAATTCTAAAGGTAAGGAATGGGGGCCCTAATGGGGTCTAGGGGCAGAGCCCCTGGTCAGGGAGTCACCCCCTGAAGCTGAAACACTTTTGGCTTTTGGACATTCAATTGATACCGCAAATTTGCTGTTTTCTAATATTTGGAAACTTAGAAAATCAGATTTTGCGGTTGTTTTGCCAAAAAAGTTTAATAGGCCGCAGTTTGTTACAGTTTACTGTGAATTAATGAAAAGTAATAAAAGCAATGCAGAAATAACATAGGTTTCACCTATATTCACATATACTATGTACATTTGGTTTCAACTACAACACTCCTGTTATCTTTTTTGTTGGGGATGTCAAGATTTTAATAGGGGGTGTACACGAGGGTAGATAATTCCCTGCACGCCACCAACCACGTACCACGCAGATCACCGACTCCGTCAGCGTCCGAATCCTGGAACGACCTCACGTCCAGCTGGTAGACAACGGCCGACTGCCACCAGTCGAGGTGGATGCGAGGAGCGCAGCCGGGCGTCACGACGATGATCACCACAGAAACAACGAGCATCGCCAACCAGCAGACGACGAACAGGCCCAGTAGAGACCAGCGCAGCGCCACCCACGATGAATTATCCGCATACTCGACCAGTAGCTGTTCTTTCGTGAGCCACTGCCCCACCCCACCTGCTAGACTCGAGGTTTTCTACCTGAGTGGCGCTCTTTAAACACCGCCCGGCGTTTGTATATGGTTCTGAGAACATTGAAGCTGTACACCGAACACCATTCGTGAGCCGCTGCCCCAGTGGACGATCAGGTCTCACCAGCTGGCAGTGGCCCGTCACATCGACAACCATGTCAGCAGCCTGTCTCACTTCACCCGACGCATTTTCTTGTTCCATGGACACCGAGGCGTTGTTCGTCTGATGGTCCTCGGCGGCGGCACCATTGCGACAAGTACTGGTTGCAGCTGTACGCTCTCCGTTCATCTCCGTAGCTCTGCTTGCTGTCGTCTTGAACACTGTGGTCACTGAGCGTATACGTGCCGCGGCGTCGCACGCGGACAGCGAGAGTCTATAGCTAAAATAGAATCATCTCGTCAGAGCCAGACTGCGTTTAGACAACCAGTGTAGCCGCGGCAGTGAAGCACGATCCTCTTAATTTACTATACTTTTAAGCGACGTAAATGTGAACTTTAATATTTGGCGCTGACCATCGCAGTAACAATTTGTTAAACACATGCACTGGAGTTGCGCGCACATGCACGATTAGAACAGTGTGCATCTTAGAACTGCCTGGAGTGAAGTACCTAAGTGTTAAACGAAAAGCATTAGGCTTATGCAGACTTATTTCACGGTCGCCGACAGTCGGTTGTTCGTTTGATCCGGCTTGGAGTTATCAACCGGTTATAATACCACTGCAGACATAGTGTTAGCCCTACAGTATGGGTGCAACTGGTGCAAAAATACGGATGCAACCGATGATCAGATTCAGATTCTGTGCATTTGTGCGTTTTTTCTCTCAACGTTCCAACCGTCTGTGATATGCCCCACAAACGTCACATAAAGAATTAAAGACTTTTTGCAACCTACGCTCCAGCGTATGCCATGTTTATATCAGACATTACTGTCAACTGCATACCCCATTCGCGAAATGACCAAAATAAATCAAATGCCACGCCTATATTAAATCTTTCTCCTGCCCGAAATGAGCAGCTATAACGCATCGAGATGAACGTGAAACTCGTCTTTTAGGTTTGGTTTAAGCGAGCCGAGCCCTAGACATGAGCCAGTCCGGACAGGTCGACTAGGTGGGTGGCCGTTCGTGATGAGGTTGATTCCGTCCGGTGAGCGCGCCGCCAGATGTTGACGCCAAGTGTGCTATAGCCGGTGTCGGGACCGCGCGTGCCGAGATTGTATGGATTGAAAACGAGGTGCTGCAGCGGTGACGCAAGCACGCGATTACGATCAATATATGGCGCGTACCGTACGACCCGATGCTAGCTTTTCACTATGGCTTCACACATGCATGGCTTCTACTGCACGACTTGCTGAAACACACACATCTGACTTTCACGTACGCACGACCTGCCAGATTTTTGACGCGCTACAGCTATGCTGTGGCGTCCTTGGTGTGGTTGTCGTCCGTCCGTCTGTCGTCTGTCACGGATGTATTGTGGCTAAACGGTAAGCCGTAGGAGGTCGGCAATGATACGAGATAGGGCGCTGGCGACTTCCTATAGGCTGTCAATAGTAACCATGTCGCCATCTGCAACGGTTTGGTCGAAATTTTCAATGGAATAACTTAAGTGGCCGTATGTCGGAAACGGCAAGAAATAGGGCAAAGTTTACTATTAATCACTAATAGAAATAGCAGCATAAACTCTTTTAGAAGAGATAAAATCATCGACCTTGAACGACCTTAACGGCCAGTACTGCAACAGGAAATGTATAGGATGTAGCGCGTCCTCCCTAGCGACAGCTGGACTTTGTTTTCTTGTGCGGCCATTACGCGTCCTGTCCGTCTGTTTCTTCGTCTGTTTGTTGTCTAATAATTTGTGCTTTCTGGTTGCCGCTTGTCCATAAAATGGCCGTGCGTCACTATTTTTCTTTATAGGATTTTCAAAATATTTCTGTAGTTTTTTGTTTCTAGTTTTGCAAGAAAGAAAATGGTTTGCATCTAGTTTTCTATGCTCCTCGCTTTAGTTCTCGTTCTCCTAAGTACTAGCGTGATAGTGTCAACTTCGGATAAAATTCAAAAATTAAAAAAAACATCAAAAATTAAAAAAAAACATTCTTCGTCTCTATTTTTTGCCAAATGCAAACATAAGCAGAAAATTTTTTAACCCTTACCAGTTAACATTCATTTGTTACGCCTTCTTTTTTGAGCACCCTACAGGGTCTGCATGTACTTCTCAAGTTCCATCGACTGCCTTATCATAATCACAAAAGCGGAATTTAAGGCCAATGAACTAAGTGTGCACAATCTGAGTTTGAATTCCGAGTTTTCAGGGTTTGTGTTTTCGCGCTTGACTAAACCTGAAAATTCGGTTTCAATTTACATTGGCGCAATAAGTGCACGATATTTGTATGGCTTAAATGTCAAATAACTACATTACTACATAAGAGACAAACAGAAATCTTTTTTGTATTGGTTGTTTTTTTTCAACTCAAGTTCTTTATTACATTTTAGACAATGATCAAAAATAAGAAATAGACAACAGACAAGCATGATTCTAGAGCGTAGGTCTATAGGCCTATATGAACGAGCGCACTATAAGACGTAAGCCGCTACTGACAAAAAGCGATGACAATCTTGCAATAGCAACGCAATACGGACAACATCAAAAATACTGTTATAGCCTAACTTTCACACGACAAAGTTCTTTCGACTCATACTAAAAGTTAAAATCATCAGCGACATAAAATCAACTAAACCCGGAGTTTAAACATCGCATAATCGCAGTTCGCACGTTGAAGTGAGCAATAGACGCCAATTTTTTTTTTATGGCATCACGCAGTTAAAGTATAGTTTATAAAGTTTATGAATGTATTCATTAAATACTCGAAACACGCTACGGAAACTTCAATTACTAATTTCGCAACAACTCGCATATAATTTAAATAAACGTGCGGTTTGATAATAAAGCACGCCGGTGGGAAACGTTATTAAACTTGCATTATCAAGAAAAGTACCGGTTTGCTTTGTACCAGACAACCTCGAGCAGCGTTTTGTTTGCAATGTTAAAAAATTTACGAATTTTATCAGTAACGATTCATTAAATCGCAGTAGGCCTATATTTTCCTCAGGTCAAGTAAAGTACCCTTTAAGATGAACATACGCTGAAAATAATTTGCACAAACGACTAGAAACGACAACGCATTGCTGAACGACGACGAACGTTTCATATTACTTCGGCAAAAATTTGCAAAATTTTAATTATTCTGAACGTTTACCACGCCAAAATTGCAACGCATTTTATTTCACAGTATTACTAAATGCACTGACACAATGTCAATATGCCGAGATCGTTAAGTAACGACGAACTAATACGCCTAAATCTAGAAACTCGGATAAAATCAATAATTATTATCAAAAGCTGAAGCGAGGTGCTGCAGTCGTCGATGCGAAAAGTGATGCGCTCTTTTTTCTTCTAGTTTCTCACCTGACACAATAAACATTTTCCATTTTCCCGTAAGAGCACAAAGTTGGTTATTTTTAATCCAAACAGACAATCAGCTAATGCCCATAAATAATGCATCACTTACTGCCAAGTTACTGGGTAATAATGATATGATATAACAACTATGGATAGTTTGCGCTGAAAAATGGCGACAACCTAGTCATGTATTATAAACGCAAATTAAAATAATCTAACTGTTTCGGACAAAAATGAAATGAGAAAATGAGAAGTTGCTAATCACAGTCGTGAAAGAAACCGGAGTTTGAAACCCAAAAGCATAAAAGCAAGGAAATTACAATAACGAAAATTAAAAAAAACACGAACGTAAGATACTGTGAGCCAAAAAAATCCACTAACAGCCTAGACATCCAAAATGGAGGCAAAAGTAGGCCTAAAAGTTCTACCAACATATTGGCCTTTAAATTATAACAGACGCATTAGACGATATTTTGATAGATTTATAGCACCGAGGTAAGCGTCTAGGCCTACGATGCCTCGTTCACGGTGTATTCATAACTGACGCTCTGTTAGTCACCCGCTCATGTCGGATCAAGTCGATTTCACGCGTCCGATCGCAGCAGATCTTCTCCAGTCTTCGGTTTTCCTCTCTGAGACGCTCGACTTCGCCGAACACTGACGTCAAGCTGAGCGCTTTCACGGCAAGCTGCTCCTGTACACAACCGCAGCAACACAGGATAACGTCATTCAAAGCTCCACGGGCGGGCACCTTGCTTGTCTCTGGCGATGGCTTCGAGGCAGGGAGACAGCGGGCCCGAAATTTCGGCTGCCAGAAGATTCTTCTTGTCGGAAAGTTTTCTTCGAAAAAAATGCAAAATTTCGGACTATAAATCAGTAGCCTACTTAGGGAAAACATAGGCATAATTAATTTTTGGGCACAATCTACTCCGTCGCAAATTTGCAACTTCCTACCCCTCGCGACGTCGCCAGCTGCCTGCCTTTTCTTTCAAAAACAAAAAAGTTAATGAAAAAAATGCTTAATCACAAGTAGATAAAAAAGGCCAGGCCTAACGTAAAAATAAATCCTACTATGCGTAAGCCTACACGAGCATTTTCACATGTCGAAATACGCCTCTGCAAGGTGGAAAAATTTACCCCCAGTGACTCGCTGTGGTGCTTGTGGTGCAGCAAAACTGGCTTTCTTTTAATCGGCTTAATTTTTTGGATCGGATACTTTTGGAATTATTGCAGCAGGTTCTCATAGGTCGAGTGCCTTCGTGACACCCAACCAACAG
>Ga0209671_1007787_pt1 | contig 11164 bp, 4 predicted proteins | sample WorMetHERISLAND2_2_FD_187401 | JGI IMG/M metagenome (GOLD analysis project Ga0209671, IMG submission 187401) | Marine gutless worms symbiont microbial communities from Max Planck institute for Marine Microbiology, Germany - Olavius geniculatus... | ecosystem: Host-associated > Annelida >...
TTGTACCGGTACCTTTCATGTAGTTTTGCTGTTTGTCGCTCGATTTGCATGAATAACATTTTCGATTAGCTTTGGGGCGCCAAATGAGCAATAGGGATCCTGGAACTTCGCTGAGTTCTGGGACCCTAAAATTTACATTTTAGTCACTGTCCTGAAAGATACGCCGGAATATCTCTGAGCCATCGATCAGCCAGCAATGTCGTGGAGCAGTCCGAGCCTATATCCCTGCCTCAGTGTGCTCTTGAGAACCAGTCCACACTTGCACGACGCCCTGATCTTGACGAACGTCCAACCATCGCCGGACCGGCTGTACTGGGCGACCTTTGCATACGCCCAGACGTGCGACTCATAGCAGACCGACTCGTAGAGCACAGAGTCGATGCCCGAGCAGGCGGGTGGTAGACCGTTCGGTCGACGGTTAGCGCCTGTACATCGCGTCTCGTAAAAGTACTGGTTGACTCGCGAGCTGCCGTTGTCGATCTCCTGCAGCACCGTGACGCTGTGACCCCACACGTCCTCCGCCTCGAACCGTTGGACCCACTCGCTGACGCTGTCACAGACCGGCTGTAGGAGCGCCGGGTGCGATGGAAGACTGATGTGGCCATCCGCTGCCGGTGTCACGGACCTCCGCTGACGTCCGGTGTGATGACGGCGGTCGGTTTCGTCGTCCTCGTCGTTGGAAGCTGTCCGGTTGTTTTGGTCGTCGTGTGAGAGCAGGCGGGCGATAGCGGAAGCTGCCGAGCGGTCAATGAACCAAGGCGGCGATGTGGGTGCTCGCTCCGAGAACACGACTCGATCCGATTCGAACGGCGGCGCCGGCAGCACGTCCATGTCGAAACGCGGCGGCACGATGTCGCTGTGTCGACTCCTCGGTACAGTGCCGTGTTGATGACGTCGACGATGACGACGACTAAAGAAGTCTGTAGGCAGGCCGTTGGTCACGTGACATGCCGATAACCACGTGACCAACAGGCAGACTAGATGAACGGCGAGCTGAAAGAACATAACGAAAACAAACTCTGCATTATACCCTGTTTACATGATCGAGCAAACATCGAGCTGGCTCGTCGAGCCAACTTGATCGTGTAAACGGGGTATTAGACACAGCTCAGTACAGTTGTGCAATACTGCATTTTATACCTAGGCCGAAGAAAAGAGGCAATGTAAGCTCCAATGCTGTTTCCTTCTCCGTAACATTATTCAGAAATGTTATGATCGAATGTTGACAAAATTTCGAACAAACACAATTTTTTTTTGCTGGGTTATCTGAAGTTAAAAATGCATCAGCTTTATTTTTGCTGAAAGAATTTCTTCCTCCACTTGGCAATTTGGCACGCAAGTTGATACTTTTCCCTAGTGAATGTTGACACAAGTTTTGTTTTTCCTACGCCTTTTTGTTTTTGAGTTGCTAACCCGTGCGATGACAGACGAACGAACGGACGAACGGACAGGACGTGTAATGGGCCTATGGCAACACCGCATAAAATGCATTATCATTCAGTTACACGTGTCATGCATGTGATCACCGAACGGTAATTCAAAAGTCGCAGGCCCATGCATAGGTCTAGCCTCACATAACCTGGAACTGCTTAATATAGACCTACTAACTTTGCCGCTGTCGACAATCTAGGCCGTCTTGCAGCATAGCCCACAGTTTGTGAACGCTGTCACAAGACAGTAGTTTTATAATGGTGTATTTTTTATACTTCTTTGTCCGTCTATCGCATCGTTATCTTGAACGTTGAGTGACAGTAAGTAGTCTTGCAAAACGACAAATTATATAAGCTTTGCGCATCATGCCATCAACGCCGGAAGAGCCCCTTCGCTTATGCACACGTACCGTGCGCTTATACGCGGGGAATTTCACTGCTCAGTGCTCCGAGGAACTACCCGAAATTACACAATTGTCCAAGTAACAGAATTGTGTTAATGACTGCCAAATCAAATATACTGGGCATTTCTTTAGTTCGATAAGCATATGTAAATGGCCGTAGAGCGTTTACGTGAGAACCAAGACTACCGACGTTTCATTAGTCTGTTGTAATTTCAAAACGACACACGACGCACAAACAGCGAACAACGTTGAAAACGAGCGCTTTGGGTGCAACTATAGTTAGCCAAAATAGCTTTAGAAACCAATAAAACTTGAATGATAACAAGCTTCTTGCTAATAGCCTACATGATTATACGATAGGGACTGTACAAGCTTCACTTACTGACTCGTGCCGCATGTCTTCTGCTTCGGCCGACGTCTCGCGAGATTGCTGGAGAAGAGATAACAATTATCGTAACGATGACGCTTCTAATGCCCGTTTCGACCACTAGAGATGCGCCGAATATTCTGTCTGCGCAAACCGTGGCAGAATGCAGTCGCAGAAGCACGTCGACTCTGTTGCGTGTCGCTGAGTCCGAAGCAGAAGACCCGTCGAGGCGGGTTATATAGAAGGGTCATTGGCGGTCAGATGAATCGGTGAACGCGCTGATTCCTTGCGTCGATTCCGAGATTCGTGTCTTGCGAGGAAATGAGTGCTGTCTGTGGGTGGCCGACTGATGGCTGGCCGGGAGGGGAGGAGAGCGGAGAGACTGTGTGGTCTAAGAAGTCGAAGGCCGTTCGTGCGACAGATGATCGGGTCGCCTCGTGGGTCGCGCGTCGTCGTCACGTTTCTTCGTCTGCGTAGGACAAAGTACGCCCATTGCATCGAGCCAGTCAGCGACCCGCTCAGACGAAACGAGCGTAAAATTAGCACCGCCGCCGCCGACCGACGGCAACCAGCTTTTAACTCATTTTCTCTGATACCTATGAGACTAGGCCACCCCGTTTACCCACAGACCAGCTGTCTTCACCCAACTTAGTTTTCCTCCAGCTGGAGGAAGATGAACATAGAACAGAACAGAACAGAGCTACACTGTAGATGAAGAGAAGTGCTCGGTGGCCTACGTTCCACCACTGTAAGCGACAAGGCGACAAGTCGTTCGCATTATTTTTGCTTTAGCGTGTTTTGCCTGCACAGTGACTGCGCAGGCTAGAAGTTATCAAATAAAACTTCGAATGTTCAGATTTACAACGTCAAATCTAGTGAGTTGGCTGTCATCCGTTGTCCGTCGTCTGTGACGGATGTATTGTGGCTAAACGGTGCGAGATAATAGTCTAGGTTGCTATTGCTCACTAATAGGAAATCGCATAAGCCCGTGCAGATGAGATGAAAATCATTGACCTTGGATGACCTTGAAGGTCAGTACTGCAACAGGAAATGTATGGGCTGTAGCGCGTCTTCCCTAGCGACAGCTGGGCTTTCTTGTTTTCAGTCGTATACAGTAACAACCGTCGAAGAATTGTTGGGCTGTTTGTACCACGCAATATAAAGAGTTAAAGGGTACTTAGAGGGCACAGTGGCATGTATTTCATTCATAATGTGTTCTTTTGCTGCATTTGCCGTCGTCTCGTCTTAACGCGATGTTAACTATCCACACGGCACTTTGCCGTTTACGCCGAATCATCTCTGTAATTTATACGCGCATTCCGTAAGGTCGTTAAGCGCTCAGCCGTAGCACAACATAAAGCCTACCGCTTTTCTGAATGCCTCATTGTGTAATGCAATACACATAGCGTGTAGTTAGCTACCGACTGTTAGCGTTGAGAATTATTGAGATCAAGCCGGACATTTGGCTCGATAAACGAACAGAATGATCAGGCCTATTACGGGGTTACTGCTTCAGCGTACAGCGCAACAAAAGTTTAATAAACGGAAAAAACGTTTGAGAACTGGGGAGAGACTGAACAATTCTACGAACATTCATCGATCTGTTAGAGCAGAAAATAGGCCTATGAGTGTAGGCTTAGATCTAGTCGTAAACTTAACCCTTTTATGCCTAAGTAGGGGGTCAAAACGACCTCCTCCTGCGGTTTTTAAAAATAATTTATTGTTTGGTGCCGATACCGTCAAAATATTTTGTTTATCTGTTTCTACTTTCTACACATCAAGGGCATTTTCTAACATATTATACACTACTCTACTTTTGATAAGTCAGGTTTTTCAGATCTTGGGACATATCGGATAATATCGATAAATTAGCTCGTCGGTATTGCGGTCGATGCTAAAATTTATAACTAACGGCATTTGTTTTCAGTTCTCGTGTTCATTTGTGGTTTATCTGACTAGTTGTTCTGTTTCGACAATAAAAATATTAAAATATACTTTAAGTTCAGACAAAAGACAAAAACGGTTAATTTTTACGTTATGCGGTATATATATCTAGTTTTACTTACTCATTTATTTACTTACTTGTTTACTTACATAAAAACCTTTAGCAGACAATTCTAAAGTCTTTTTTTCTGAAACCTTTTCGCGTAATGTATAAAATGCCTTAAAGTATCGAGCAAAATGCGAGTATTGGTAGAGAGCGTTAATTTTGACCCCTTCTTATGCATGCGAGGCTGCCGAAAAACTTAGGCATAGAAGGATTAAGCTCAAACTGTACTTACGACGATTTGTTGCGGATTTATTATAGCCATACTCCACTACCACAGGAACAGGCTGCACATTGTGTAGAGCAAATAGACGCAGATTAACCGAATTAATAATTATCGTAGTAATTATAAAGAGCAGTAACTAAACAGAAAAGAACTTAATGCGTCATCCTAAGTGTCGCAGTTAATCACATTAAAGTATAGGTATAATAACAACACAGCAATGCGAATAACATCATAGTGAATGATCTTGTGCGCAACTGATTCGAGAGTTCGCATAGGCCTAATGCCCGACCGGAAACACAGAACAATAAAACAAAATAGTTCTGTGAGAAAAAAAACCGTCGGCAAAGTAGCCGGAATGGCTGGAATTTCCGCGAATCATGGCAAATTGTGGCACCTAGGGCACTGGTTGTGTGGGGCGTGACGTCGTTAGTTATTGGCTGTTGCTGCAACCGCGTCAGTTCGGCGATGCGCCGGCGTTTCGAGAACTACTAGAGATTCGCGCTTTTAAACGAAACGAATCTTGCAAATGTCAGTCAATCAATCTGCCTTGATGTCAGAGCTACGTGCACTTCAATGTTAAGCGTGAATCGAGCAACAATACAGTGTAGTCTGGTGGTTCATATACAATCATTTCCGAATATGAGTTTCTTGAAAGTCATGTTACGTGAAGCCAAACCCAATAGTGCTGGAGCTGATTTCCAAAAGCCCTTAAATTTAAAGTTTGCTGCACCCACAAACTAGCATACGTTGACTTATCCATGTAAAGCATATTTGCAATCGTGCGACCGCATCAGTATTTATACGCACTCTGTAATTAACTAGCATTTTTAGCCCAACCTTTAGGCCTAATGAGTTTTTCCCTTTAGGCCAGGCTTATATTGTAATTGTTCGTCGCCGACGTTATTTAAGAAGATTGCTTGAGCGAATGGAACCATACTTATAAATAAATTATAATATCATTAATAAGTTCATTTTGAACCACATTATAAGTTTACGAAATTTGGTGATGCATCTTATCGCAGTGGCATGATAATTGTGCAAAATCAGAATGTAGGGGAACTAGAGGTGTGCAGGGAAAAAGTCTGAATAGGGGGCTGTGACCCCTTCTCAGAATTTTTTTCTGATTTTTTGGTGTTAAAATGAAGTGTTTTGGTGCATTTCGGCACTACTTTGTGGTCTCCTGGGGGCACGCGCCCCTAGTCCCTCCCATATGGCTACGCCAGTTGACTTAGGCCTAGGCTACCGTATGGACTACGATTCTTAGCACCACGCATTACCCCTTCCAACAATTTTTGTAGGGCCATATACACTATTTGAGAAGCGGTGTTTAGATCTGCGACAGAACTTTAGCGATCGCCGCTGCATTTGATCGATCGATCAATACGACACTTAGTAGGCTTCTATGTTATCGTAACGCGTTACTTTGAGTGAATAGTAGGCCTATACGGCTGTAGTACTAAGTATAACTACAGTTAGGGGAAGTGGAAAGCTGGCCTAACTGCTGCTATTCAATAAGCCTGTTGTAAGGCTGCGGTTACACGTAAGCAACAGACACGGGTATTCAGTTTCCATATGATTTTTGTTTACGGACGACAAAAATAGTGTCCTGGTGAAAACATCTGGATTCCATCTAACTATCATTGTTCTCTACTACTCAAGCTAACTGCTGATTCAGCAAAAGCAGGTACGAACGTACAAAAGTTAGGAGCAAACTATAACCTATTAATGAACTATAGGCCTACGCGGTACACGCAAGAAAGACTGAACTGGCAGCTAACTGGCAGCTCACTAGGAGCATTCTACGCGGACACCAACTAGGTCTAACGGAAAACTCGATCCACGGTGCAGATATCAGACATACCACTACCTCCCAATCAACCATACAGGCCCACACTAACCAGTCTATGAAACAGATGCACTTTCCATTCCATTAAGGGTAGAAGACGTGTTGGCCTAAGCACACGTTAGGATACACCCTACGATCACAGAAATTAAACTTTGATTCATTGTTCATTATTCAACAGAACATTAATATATATCCACAACACTGCAGAAATACGGCATAACAATAACTGTTCATCAGATTGTGACGACTCTACAGCTAGACTCATTCCAAGATAGCTCCCCAACTTCTGGTTAATCTCCTGACTTTCCTACGACAGCTGTCAAATGCCCCCCTGACATTTCCCAATCCCATTCTTCACACAAGTGCAGTGGCATAGTGGCAAGGGGGCAGCGGCAACTGCCTCCCCTAAATTTTTGCATGTTGAAAAAAATTGTTCAAAAATGCTGTTCCAAAAATACAAAATTTGGGGCTGGAAATCCTCTATTTTCGGAAAAAATTAAATGCAAAATAAATTTTTTCAGCTCCCGTGTCTCCTTTTTTTTGTAATTTGCAACTTCCTGCCTCTAAATTTTAACCCACTATGACAAGTGGTGGTCAGTCTGTCCACATGAAATGCAATAAATAGGCCTACAACAATAAACGCAGTGTAAGTTATAACACAAGTAAATGCGACAGACTATACCACATATTATGCAAACATGGATGCTTTGACATTACTGGCTAGGAGTCCTACTAAATGGCTTACAGTGCGCAAATCAACTAGACAGCTGCAACAGTTGCTTTCCATGGGCCAGATCTGGGTACGAAACTGAATAATTACACCTGAATGATTCATTCTGCTGACTTAACGCCAGCTAGACTTCCATTACCACTTTTTAGAAATCACGAGCTCCGGAGATGATTATAAGCGATGTTTTCTAGCTATCTATCAAGACAGTGAAACCAGAGTATTCTAAGATTTTGACATTTGACACACACAGTGGTTTGCTTGTTGACCAGACTTGGCAGGGGCGCAAGAAACACATTGAATTATAGTGATTAGTGATCATTCAATATTTTCAGTGGCTATCTACAACTTTTCTGCACTACTATAAACAATTTTATGCATACAAACAAAACTTGATGACAGACAAACAATAGCACAATCAAATTAGTTAAGAAATTACTGTTTCGGTCAGCGATTTTAGTCTTTGGCTGTAAAGACAAAACATGCTATGACTTGTCCTTAAAATCCAAGATCTTGTCACTATACGTCTTGGTCCTGTTGTGCCGAACCTTGTGGATTTGCTAACATCACTGTTTCTAACATAAAAGCAAAGTAACACAAAAGCTAACAGGTAGAACTATTGACGTAAAATCATCCAGTCACTTTTGCACGGTGTTTTGCTAACTAAACAGTGAGACTAAAATTCTAAACATTACATGTATGTAAAAAGCTACATAAACAATCTGTTGATAAATTATGAGTACCACGTGTACAGCACATACGCATATGATTCAACACAAGATTGTTAACATCTTAATTCAAGTATTACTATCGCGATGAGAGTATCGACGATATTTTTAAAGTATCGTCACAACTACTGCCAATATTTTCTAAAGTATCGCTTGCGCCATTTGCAATACTTTTAGCCAAAATCGTGATATCGATCAGCGATAATTATTAATGGCAACAGCAGCCTCCCAATGCAACATGCACATTTGAATATCTTGCTCTATTTGCTTTAAATTTGTGAACTGAATGCAGGTAACACTTAATGGAAATACGCAGAGTTTGACATTTTAATGCCATGACTGAACATTTCTCCAGAACGCTATTGCGACACGAGAATATAACTAAAATGCAGTTCTATATTTGTATATAATAGAAGAGTATTGGTGAAAAAGCAATGGTATCCGACAATACTTTTTCATGGCAAGTTACACTCCAAAGCTCTGAGATAAATTACCATTTGGAGTTATCACTTTGTATCGATAATACTTCCAAAAAGCATTGTTAACAACCCTGGTTCAACATTACTGCAATGCAAGGCCGGTCAAAAACTAGTCTAGATTATGTAACTCGTTCATCTAACAGCTATTACAACTATGCATTCATTGTCACAATCATATTCTAGTACTACATGCTGAGTTCTGAAACGTTTATCAACTAGACCCACTTAATTCAATGCACAGCGCTCAGCTCTGTATGCCTCCACCTTCCTGTGACCTTATGACATTATGGAAGCAACAGCAATAGGAACGGTAACAGAAGTAGCAGTAACTTGGCTGCAAACTAAGGGCAACTCAGCCTTCCATCCCTCCAAAGTAAATAGATCAAGTGTCGGCGTATCCGGCTTGGGTTATAGATTGGATATGTTCCCCTATCTCAGATAGCAGGTAACACTGTGTGACCCAATATGGCAAGTTACACTCCATAGCTCTGAGACGAATTACCATTTGGAGTTATCCCGGTACGGACAATCTTTAACCTGTTCAAATTGTAACAGTGTTCTGGCCATTGCTGCTTCAATACTGCATTCAGCTGCTCTTGGCTAAAAAATGGTGCACACTGCAATGGCTTACAAAGTAAGCATATCACAATGCTTTACGCTGTAGATCACAAGACATGCAAAGTGACCTTCGTATCACATGTTAAAATCACTCACAGAATGTGAGATCGTTCACAAGAAAAAACGACATCAGTACAGGCCTAAGGCCATGAAAACTTTAAAGACGTTCACCAGAGGAAGGGACTAGACACTGCTATGAGATCAGGGGTGTGCTGCAAAATGTTTTAAAAATACCACGTGCCAATCTTGGCAAGATGAAAATGAAGATGGAATATGCATTTATGAAGTCAGGAAAATTTCCCAAAATACAGGTTTGAATCTGGGCAATTTTACATCACGTCATCAAAAGTGTCACAAAAACTGATGCTTTTCATTCGGTCTGACTTTCAAAATCAAGACAAAATTCACTGTCACTGGTCTAGTTTTCATACTCCCTGCACAAGCAAAGTTTAGACTTATTGTAACACCTAGTAGGATAGTTTGACAAAAAACATTACTAGTTACCCAGTTGGGCACCCAGCCAATAAACAGGTCATGCAATTAGTTTAATTTGACCCTTTTGCTGAGCTTCAGCTTGGTTGAGAAACAACAATGATATAGAACTAATCACACAATATTGCAAAAAATATAAACAAATATCAACACTCACACTAGGCGCACACACATGACAGAGTACAAGAAATATGTTTGTCCCTGAAATATCCTGTTTATACGACAGTCTGAATGCGTTAAAAAACAATACAGCTGAAACTGTAACTAAGTGAAATGACTAAACAAACTAGTTGGTCGAACAACAATCAAAAGTAGCAATACCAGAATGGAATGGTAAGTAATTTCAGAAACTTAAGGTGTTTACGAAGCAACAGAAATGAACGGAACTGGACTGAAGTTAAACTGTCTAAAAAGTGTATCAAATGACAGAACTGAAATGCCAATTCAACTGCATCTGTAAAACTGTACTACACTGTGTTCAGAAAAAAAAACCAGTTTGCATTTTCTTTTATATCTCCATGGGAAATGTTTAGATTTCCGCAGCATGACATCACTGGAGGCAAAGAATATTTAACTTTTACACCGATGGAATACTTGACTCCTCCTAAACATTCCCGGAAAATTTTGTGAGAATCTAGACATTTTCCACGGAAATATATTAAAAGAAAACGTCAGGGGGTGTTTTTTTCTGAACAGAGTGTATATGAATGAACCTAACTAAAGCGCGAGTTGCAAACCAGCAGTTATGTTCATTTCAGTTTAGTCTGCAAAGTGTACTAAGCAGTTTCAATTCAGTTCGATACATTTCTGTTGCTCTGTACACAACTTAAAGGAACATGCTGCAAGAAGAAGAAGGTATGATTAGCAGCAACTGCAACAAACTGAACAGGATCAGATTTCAAAATACAGTTCTGTACTAAAATATCGCAGACATAGGAGAAGAGAAAAAAAGTGTGTAGTCCGATGAAAATTATGCACTGATCGGAAGGTCTGGGAAACAAAACCAACAAATCAGTCAGCAAATCGCTGAGCAAACTGTGCATCAAGCGGAGGAATGCAGACCGCATTGTGAAGCTGGTTCCCAGCCACTTGCAGTTCACTGTCGAAGTGTCGCTGCATTGCAGCAATCTCACCCTCAAGGTCATTGATGACAAGCTGCAGCGATGCTATCTCCTCATCAATGTCTCGGTCGATGGATGACACCGACGATGAACTTGTCAACCAGGCATTCAGCGCAGGTCCTGAAACATCACCATCAGCAACAGTAATGTCCGTAAACATTCAGTTTAATCTGCGTAGCTCATAGTTTCTCTGCGTTTGTCAAATGTCCTAGCAGTTATCTGTGACATTTATGGTACCTTAAAATCAATTCCTGCAATACTAATAAGAACTGAAGTAAGTAAGTAAGGCTTCCAAATATTTCTGGCAGATCTAACTCGGTCAAAAAAACCAGGCAGGATTTCAGCACAGTAAGTGTGTGCACACAGTGTGCAGAACATCTGAACAGTCAGCACTGGAGGGGAGATGGAGCACTGGCTTACACAGACAGGTCTGACTCAGAACCTGTAAAAGCTCACCTGCACCCACTGAATTTTGGCCTGGCAATAGCAAAATAATATGCCCAGGACAAATTGGCTTTGCAGCTACTTGTGTCAATGATGATGATGATAAAAAATGAATAAACTTTAGCGTGGCATTAACCGTTTAATGGTCACACATGAAATCTGTTAACCCAACGTGTTCAGCATATGAACATTTGATGACACTGACCTAACGTAGAAATACCCCAAGTTGGAAGGT
>Ga0209671_1007788_pt1 | contig 11164 bp, 8 predicted proteins | sample WorMetHERISLAND2_2_FD_187401 | JGI IMG/M metagenome (GOLD analysis project Ga0209671, IMG submission 187401) | Marine gutless worms symbiont microbial communities from Max Planck institute for Marine Microbiology, Germany - Olavius geniculatus... | ecosystem: Host-associated > Annelida >...
AGCCGAATGCAGATCGCAAAATAATACTTGCATCACTTTTTTCTGCATCTAATGAACGAAAATAAATAACAAACACAAGAAATAACTAAAATAAATATTTATCTTCCGTTGTAAACAATCACCATGGCAACATAAACAAAATTTGTTGTCCGATATTCAAAAAGTCGGCCGACAAAATCGTCGACGAAATCGGGCGATTTTTGCATGACACACGACAGATTTTTGTCAGGCGATTTTGTCGGCAGATAAAATCAGCCGATTTTGTCGTTCGTCTGACATCCCCTTTAGACCCCCGGCCTGTATTGAAGACCCGGCTATTATTAGAGTGTATTCTGTCCAACATTGTAGTTGCTACCCAACCTATAGCCTCATGCTTTTATGGTGGGATATTTGCTTCACAACTTAGACCTATTTGTTTGTAAATGCCTGAGACTTAAACACTCATGTAATTCACAAACTACAACAAGATCAGGGCTCCCAGGAGCAAGAAGAAAAATTTCAGGACCCAATGTTTACAAAATTTCAGGACATTTTTGTCGGTTTCACAAGGCTCAAGACACAGAAAATGCACGTTTTTCTGTCCTCATAAATGTTATTCATTGAAGCAGATCAGTATTGCAGTCCTAAAAATGTTACCAAGGCCCTGTTCACATAAAACAATAAAATGTCACAAGAGAAAACATAACTTGACACTCTACGTCAGCAACATAAGCACAGTCATGACTTGTAAACAAATGTAGAAAAATGAATGCAATGCCGTAACGACAGCATAACAAAGGTCCATATCAGGATATTCTGACCAAATGAGTAAAATTTCAGGACAATTGCTGATTTCAGGACAATTTCAGGACATCTGTGACATTTCAGGAATTTCAGGACAACTGGGAGCCCTGCATGATAACACTTGAAATCTGGCAAAGCAATAAGTTTAACAATGGTTTTTAACAAATACAAACATGGAAAAAAAGCCTTTAAAAACTTAACAGAAAAGGAAATGCAATACGGAAAGAAAAAGCTGACATGTGAGCAACAAAGCCATACATGACAAACGGTCATCTTAACATAATAAGCAACAGAGAAGGGTGTGGGGTCTTTAGGCATTCGTTTCTTTTTCGTTTTGCATTGTTCTGCAATGCTTTGATGCTGCTTTTTGGGTGATAAACAAACCAAACAAGCAATCTATCAGTCAGTATATCGAACAGGGCAGGATTTGGACTGGATTAGGTAAAAATAGTGAAGTCCCTCACATAAATTATATTTTCAGAAAATAAGTAAGAAATGGGATGGTAAAGTTCAGATTTTTCTATAGAGCACACAGGCCCCAGACCAGAGAATGTGCTAATGCACCAAATGAATGTCACAAAAAAGAAGCACCACACGCCAGATAATGACTTGCATTGCTCTGTTCTGCGACATTTTCTAGCATGTGGCTGTGAGGAACCTTTTTGTTGAGGCCCCTGTTTGACCAAACATGCCTAAACCCATCACTGCAATCAATCAATAATTTTTATAAAACACCATGTGCATAAATTAGTTTGGGCTCAGTGGAACAAAATCCAACTGTTATGGAAACCCTAAACCAAACATTTTAAAGTTTTAACCCTAACTTTAACTTTCTTATCACAACACTAATCCAACTAGAACAAGTTACCCCATCTTTGTCAAATTATGCGTCTCTCTGCCTAAAGTTGAGCAATCTTTGATTTCTCCAACCCTGAAAAATGTTACATACCAATTTCAGCTTTTCTGCAATTTTTGTTTTCCAGTTGAAAGCCCATACGGCAGAAACAGACAGACAGATGGACCGATTAGCATGGCCATATAGTAATGAAGACTGTAACCACCTTCATTTTAGTAAAATTTTGTTCCAGTGAGCTGACTGCAAGCCAATCAAAAACACATACAGCAACAACAAAGGTTCTTCCTCAAGAAGATGCATAGACAGGAAAAACTCCCGAAAATGATGACTAAAAACAAAAAGTAAGCGAGAGGAAAGGGGGATAAAACTAATGGTGACTAGTAACAAACAGATGAGCGAGAGTCGACATATCTCACACAAACTAGAAAAATATCCTGGCCTCATGCCAACGCATGATGCAGCCATCCACTACAGCTGAGCAACTGCAGAAAATTGGCATACCAATTTTCGGTTAATGGTGCCTAGTAAAGAGCAACATAATAAAACCAAAATATCTATGACCAAGACCACATGACTATAGAACAAATCTAGAAGATACAAGGGGCCTAATTTACAGAACTTACCAGTTCTTTCTTAGGCTAAACTATGCAAAAAGTCTGAAGTAAGAATAGCCTAAAAAGAAATGCACTTTAGAAAAATGCCTAGACAAAAAAACAAAAATAACTTACGCAAAAAAACCTAGGGCAGCTCCTGGGATGACTTAGGAAAAACCACAAAAGAAACTAGAAAATACTAGCAAGATGTTACGAAAAATTACTAAGAAGTTGTGCAAATTAAGCCCCAGATCCAAGGTACGGTTTTTTCATCGCCAATCAAATAAAATTTGATCTCTGATTTACTGATCTCTGATAACTTGATGTTCAGAATTGATCGGTTGATCAACTGTTTCGTTTTTCCATACATTTTTGATCTCCAATTACGTGATTGGCGATTTGTTGACTTTCCATCAACTAAACCCCATTTTATGCCAATCTGATTGGCTGACAGCTGACCTCGATTTGCATTGAGGTGCACGGATATGGATTCGCGGACAGATATTTGCGGATATCTGCACGTTTTGGCAGGTCACAGCAACAATATCAACAATATCGTCCATATCGTATGCTGTCAAAAATAAGTTCTAGGCCTATCGTAAATCAATATGGGAGCATCTATCCATTTTATTTCTTCACAAAACACTACACACAGTATACTGGGCAAATTGATCAGTAGTGACTAGTGAACTAGTGATTGATCGCCATGCCTGGAACTTCATTTTAATGCATGAATTGCTGTTCCGACCGGCGAAGTGAAGCAATGTTTCTCATGTGAATAAGCAACGAACTGCAGATTGACATGTTTAATCATCAATTATCTGACTTGATCGGCCAATATTCGGCCATCAACTTGGACGGCAGATTTAATGGATGATTAATTGCTAATTGGCGATGGAAAAATGGTCATTGAGATGATCTCCAATAAAGTCCCAAAGATGATCAGAGATCAGTTTGATTGGCCATAAAATGTGCATGGAAAAATGGGACCTTAGACCTCTAACAAGAGTGGTGCTGCCACCTGGTGAATCATTAACATAACAGAGTCTCAGTTTATATGTATCACAATTGCCCAATAAAAAAATAACCATCTTGATGATACAGAATCCACAAATGACCCTGAATAATGACCATAATGTAACCATTTCCTCATTCAACCCCCCCAAACATGCCATCGGAATCTGTTCAAAATCTGCAGACATCACAATGCTAATAGTAACTGTTGGGCGACCTAATACTACTGGTAGTGGTGGTGGTCAAAGTTGCTGTAGTATCCTTGTAGTAGCATCCTAGTAGTAGTAGTAGTAGTCGTGTCCTAGCTGAGCTGCAGACATCGCAGGGCAATGTCGTGGTTCATGTCCAGTTCTATCACGGCTCCGTCGTTGAACGTGAAGCTGTGTGTCCCATCGACTACGATCGATGCATCCCACATACGTGACCTCACCCGTAGCCTGTAACAGATACGTAAACATTTTACAGGCATTGGCATCTCGGCTTAGCCTCAGTTTTGAAACTACAACTGTTATTCACTGACATACATGTTGACGTTTCAGCAAAGCTGTCGCTTTACTCAAAGCAATTTCTCTGTTTGCCGATGGACCTCAAAAGTTGTAAAGAGACTATGGTAGCCATGGCACATCAAGGCCGTAATCAGAACTTATGCTCAGGGAGGGAAAATGAAACCTTCTCCCCTTCTCGCTTTCCCCCCATTTCATTTTCCTTCTGCTTCCGTGCCTGCTTCTCTCAGGAAGTTCCATAACCTGCCCTAATGTGGTAAGAAACACAGTCCTAGCTGAAACACATTTACGGATCTCAAAACACATCTTTTTGGTAACATGTTTAGTCATTCATGTGCAATGCAAATCATTGTGTTATGTCAACTGTCAAGTAAAAAAAAATTCCCAGAAATTTTGGGGGTAAGAAAATTAAACCAGTTACCCCTCCCCCCTAAATATGGCCATGTGATGCATACAATCGCACTATAAGAAACTAACACCAACCTTTTACAGAAGCCACGAGGGCGATGCACTTGAAATATGCCTGAAACACCACAAATAAAATGTCCCATAGACATGTGTACAATGTGTCCTATAAAAAGGATCAGTAAAACAGAGGTTGTGTGAAGTGTGAACCTGAATAATGTGCAGTCATTTGCTAGTCAGCTGTGTCCAAAATATTCTTACTCAAAGCTATTCAAAAAACTATTAAAATCTGATTGTCCTTCTTTATGATCATGTTACAACTGATAATGACAGGAATTTCTATTTCACATTTTTGTTCACTTCAACGCCTATTTCATGTGTTCCAGTTAACCCAGGTAGTGCAGAAGCACACTCTGGGTGAGGTGGGAACTTGGAAGGTCATTTGATGGCCAGTTGTTTCAGAAATGTTTGCCCAATTATTAAAATCCGACAGTCCTTCTTCAAGCTACAGTTGATAATGTCAGGGATCCTATTTGGGAGACAGTGTAGCAGCAGCAGCAGCAGCAGATGGCTTGGAACTTCGGTGGAATGACAGAGTGTCAAACTTATGACTAAAAGATCTCGAGTTCAACTCCCGGTCACGGTCAGGTCGCTATCAGGTGTTTACCACCTGGATGGGAGACTGCGGACAGGCAAGCCATCTTGGTGTATAACCAACCACCCAGCTCAGCTCATTCCTCCATCCCTCTGAGGTAGATAAACTGAGTACCAGCCTGTCTGGCTGGGATCAAGGCAGGGTGCATTCACCTTAGTCTGTTGGCAGGTAACATAGCACTGTGTGATCCCATACGACAGGTGACTCTCAGTAGCTCCGTAGCACACGGCTGGCTTTAGGCTAAACTCAGGTGGTCACCTCATTGTCGAAGTCCGACAACCTGGACATGGAGAACCGGTGCAGTTTGACAGCAATTCAGCAGTGCACATCAACCGTCAACGTTCGCCAACGACTACCGTTTGGCAACAATGACAACCAATAACACCTGCCAGTCTGTCAGCTGTGGGCAACGACAGCCGCCTTTGAGTGGTGCCTCCATCCAATGAAATGGCTGTCAACTTCATGAGGGAGAGATGGAAACCCGGACTCACCTTCAAGTGAGACAAATTTCACCTCTCGGGGCATCTGCCCTCTCCCCATATAGTCAACGCCTGATGGGCTCATTACGTCAACAACAACAACAACAACAACAACAACAACAACAAGCTCTAAGACAGGTTCATGTGAGATGTTGTAGACAGATTTGGGCAGTGTTCACATAGCCATGAGTAAGCATACTAGTCCGGGTTTCAGTTTATGAGCGAACGCTTTGCAAATAAAACAACAATATTTCACTACATCGTTAACAGCTTTACTACTTGCACCTAATCCTGAAAAATTCAACAACGATGTAAGTTCTGCCATCAATATGCATCATTGTTGTATAAATTAATTTAGTGCTATTTACGTGTCGTTTACTTTACCAGTAACCCATCCTCATATACAACGGCCATTGGAATATATGCAAACTTGTGTTTACTGGAACCCGTATATAGATGCTCGGACTCATTGTCTACATGAACATGGACTAAGCCTTCTTTTTAGCAGTAACAGTGGTGACAATAGTAGTAGTAGCAGTAGTAGCAATGCACCACTGGTGAGTGGATCACGACTGGTATAAGCCATCCTATCTTCAGAAGGGTCAAACACCAGACCGCTGTTATACGTTCTAGTGGCAGTAGGATTGGTAGTAATAGACTACTCTCTCTTGCTCTCTCTCTCTCTCCCCCTCTCTCATTCACAGTCTGGCGGGCGGGGGGGCGGATCACCGCCCCAATCTGTTCCAGGTAGCTCCAGAAGCGTCGCGGATCTGCTGTGAAGCTGTTTCCTAACCAAGTGTCCCACCTGGCTTGATCATGGGCCGGACACTGGAACACCAGACCACTGTTTCATCGACGCCATGACAATATGGGCAGATGGCCGAGTCCTGGCACCTGATACGATGCACATAGTCAGCTACCAGCGGAGAATGGCCAGTGCATACTTGTGCCACTGTGATGCGCTGGTAACTAGTGGTAGTAGTAGTATTAGGCTTAGTAGTAGTAGTAGTAACGTACCACTGGTGAGGGGATCGCGGATGGTGTAAGCCATCCTATCTTCAGAAGGGTCAAACACAAGCCCTCTGTTGTATGTTCTTACAATAGCTTCTATCAGTGCACAATCATTCACATTGATACTGTTGCTGACTTCCTTATTTTGCTCAGCTGCTACAAAAACAAACAGATGATTACCAAAAATCACGCAATTAATCCAGTGATCTAAACAAGACATTTTTCAAGATCAAAATCAAGGTTTTTGTTTTCAGACTAATAACAAGTAATAAGTAGCAAAAAATCGCTCTCAAAACAATTTTCTCAAAACCAAAACCAAATCTTTTGTTTCAACACCAAGACTTTTGTCCTTAAGACGCCTTGAAACCAAGGGTTTTTATGTGCGATAGCAGAATGCTTCACGCATCTTAGCTATGGCCGTGGTGTCCATCCGTCCATCTGTCGGTCCATCACACTCTGCAGCCCCAACAAAATGGTGCAAGCTAGGATCACGAAATCTTCACTGTGGGCTGCCGCAAAGACTAGATTGTTGTGACAAAATTTTGTGCCCTGTGTGAGGGGGTTCACCTGGAATGAGGGCATCAAAGAGAGGCACCACATAAAAACTGTTATTTTACCGATATTGGCTAGTCTAGTGTGAAAATGGTCGCAGACAGGGACAAACATGTTGCTTATCCTAACAAGCACTGGTCACGGGCTTTTTAGTTTTATCAATATCGATGACCTTGAACCGACTAGGAAAAAAGGGTTTTTGGCGAATTTTCGCAATTTTTGGCTGCAGCGCACATTTCAAGAGTGAATTGCGATGAAATGGCTGGAGAGTGGAGACAAACCAAGACAACCTACGTACAAAATTTTCAGCATCAAACGTAGATTTTAGTAGTCTAAGTCCCAACCCCCTAGATTCAAAGAGGCCTGCGCACGCAAGTGTCAAAGAGAGGTACTGCTCTAAAAAGTGGTTATTTCACTGATATTGGCTTGTGTAGCATGAAAACAGTTGCATTAGGCATAGACATGCTGCTTATCATAACAAGCACTGATGACGAGCTTTTTAAAGGCATTAACATCGATGACCTTGAATGACCTTAAACCCCAAAATAAGATGTTTTAGTGCTTTTTTCGATTTGCGGCTGCAGTGCACACTTCAAGAGTGAATTGCGACAAAATGGCTGGAGATAGACCAAGACAATGTGCAAAGAGGAACTGCTAAGACTGTCACACATCTCATGAGCTTTGCTCAAATTACTTGTGGTTCAACGTCAAGACCAAGTGGGGAATAGCAAAAAATTTCCAGACTCTCGAAGCATTTTTCTCAAAACCAAGATCAAATCTTTTGTTTAAAGATCAAGCCTCTGTTTTTTGGTGGCACAAGGACTACATCACTAAATAAAACAACAAATGTTTTTCAACCATGAACAGAATTTTAATCGTTAAATTTTCAACTGAAGTCACATCACTAAGAACACAGTATAAAACAAATAAAATGGCCAGCATTCGATAAGCAATAACAGATTTCTCCCAATAACGTAACTGTATAGAATAAAAAACCTAGATGTTTACTAATGATAACATAAACCTTTTGTTGCCTCAGTGCATTTGTGACAGCTGTTAGATGATTAACTTGTAAAGTTGATAAAAATGTGCATTTTTCTTGCAGAACAACCACAGCTTAATTAAATTAAAATTAATGATTAATTAATCATTATTCCCATAAGAAAGTTTACTATCATTTGTACAAATGAGTTCAGTTCTGGGCTCAAAAATGTATCTAGCTTAAAGTAATACATCAACTGAATGTTCTATGCTAGTATGAATCTAAAGGCAATGGGTCATCCATAACAGAAAATGTCTCAGTTTAACCAGAGACCCTTACTGACTTGCAAAATGTCACAAATGGCCTCAAAGTTGACCAGGTTAATGTTCAAATGGAAAAAAGTTAACAACAACAACAATAAGTCAACAACATATACTACAGTACAACAACTGCAACTACTAATTTACTATTACAACAATTACCACCACAACAGATCCTTAGCGACTTGCAAAATGTGGTGAATGGCCTGAAAGTTGACATGGTTAATGTTCAGATAACAATACGTTGACAACAACAACCACTACTAGTACTAGTACTACTACTACTACTACTACAGATCCTCTCCAACTTGCAGAATGTTGTAAACAGCCTGAAAGTTCATGTGAATAATGCTGAAATTAGCGATGCTGGTTTATAGCAGAAAATTTTCTTAAAATATGCAGAACTTTTTGAGGCAAAATATGTGGAAAAATGTGCGGAATTTGGCCAAATATGTGGTGCATATATATATATGCCAAATATATGCTGCATATGCGGCGAACACGCAGCATATGTTTCCATATATTTCCGTTATATGCAACTCCGAGTGATGGAGAATCATAATCGTGATCACTAATAGGCATATTCTGCACAGTTTTGACATTTTTGACTTAATTTATTCAACATTTAATTGTGAATACAGGTAATTGTTTGCCGTCAAAAATATTTAACGGTCTTAAAACAAAGTTGGACAAGAAAAATGCTGAAAAAATGCAATCGCTTGCGGAAATATGTGGCATATGCGCGAATATATGCGAATTTTTGGATACGCGGCATAATTTTCACACATGCATTTTTGAAAATGCCAATATATGCGGGAAAATATGCGATGCGCGAGTTTTGGCAAAATGTGCGATTGCTTATGCAATCGCATATTCGCATATAACCAGCATCCCTATCAAATGCAATGAAGTGAAGTTAACAACAACAACACATGCTACAACTACAACAACTACTACTACCACCACAAATACTTACCGACTTGCAAGATGTCACGAACAGCCTGAGAGTTCACATGGTTGATATTCAAATGCCATGAAGTCGAACCAGTGCCGGGACATATCATGATGCCAGAACTTTTCTGTTTCACCCAGCTACCCTCATCCACCATAAGTTCATAGAATGACACCCTGCAGTCAACAACAACAACAACTACAACCACTACTTCTACTACAACTACTAACACTACTGTGACTATTACTACATATCATTATAACAGACGTTTTCTGCAGTCAGCTGCAGACAATGACAAGAATGACTACAAAGTATGTTCTTAGTATTATTAACCTTTTGTAATAGTTGTCCATAGCTTGTGATAGTGACATGTCAGAGCTATGAAGCGTCACCTCTGTGTTCACAAGATAATGGTTGTTACATGCCACATGCCACAGATGAACACGCCCTGCCTTAATTCCAGCCAGACAGTCTAGTACTTGACTTTCCTGGCAGGAAAGGATGGAAGGCTGCATTGTTGAGATACTAAGATTTTAACTGTCCACACACACTCACCCATCTTATTAGTAACCACCTGATAGCAAACTGACCTCTTGATCGTAGGTCTAATCTCTTAAAGACCAAGTTGCACGAAAAAAAAGACATTGGCTAAATATGTGTAGACTATAACAATAATTAATAATATGCTAATCCAACGAAATGAAACATCGCTTTGAGGTAATTTTATCACAAATATATTGTGCCAGCTGAATGCACCCGAATGTGCCACAAAAACTGATGATGTCACTCACAGGCTGCTTGGTTGACAAACTGACATTCGCATTTGAAAGTACTAAATCCGTTAATTTTCCTCAGAATAATGTTAGATTTATAGTACAACTAATGACTGATAGGTGACATTAGAAATTATGTCATTATTTATTTTGTTCACTACTAGATGTGTGCGGTTAGTAAAGTTAATGATGTCATGGAATATTGTGGTTATTAGTGGGTTAACTACTGATGCAAAATACGCAATAAAGCTAATAAGCAACCCTCCTGCAGATGACATCACAGTTCCGAATATGGCCAAAGCCATGAAAAAGGAAAATTGAGCACTTTTAACCTGAATTTTAGGGTATTAAGATGTACTAGCAACCAGAATAATTATGAATATTGAAAAATTGGCATTTGATTAAGCCAATTAGTGCTTTATAACAGTTACGAAAAAATGATGCGACTTGGACTTTAACCAATTATGCCATCATGCCACAACTACAACTATTACTACTACTACAACCACCACACTACTACTACTACCACAATGCAGGTACCTGGATGAGAGAGTCTCTCCAATGTAGACTTCATTCAAGGCGAGAACAGGCAACACACATGGCACTGCATCATCAGCAGCATCCGTAGCTGTAATTGTTGTTGTAGTAGATGCAGAATTTGTAGTAGTAGTTGTTGCCATAGTAGTAGTTCGACTAGCTTTATCATCATTCTCATCATTTTCATCTGTTACGACTCGCTCCCAGAACTGGTGTTCGGAGAACAGCATTTGCTGGTTGTGAAGATTTACTGGAGACTCGCAGCAGTTTAATCCATAGCCGGTTAGACGAAGCCGCTTACGCCATAACCACCTAGCCATAGACAGTAGTAGTAGCAGTAATAGAAACCGTACTTGTAGTACCAACTAGTACCAGCAGACTATTAATAGTAGCAGTAGTCGCAGCTGTTTAGACGATAGCCGGTTAGACACATCCGCAAGTGCCACAACCAGCTAAAAATACAAATGCGGTAGTTATACACTGTGTTTAAAAAAAAATTGGGCACCCTTTTTATTTCTTTCATAATTCACTCAAATGATGAGCAATTTACATGAAATTTTTACCAGATGTAGCTGAAGAAATGCTAATTCAAAATATATGGACAAAATATGGCTGTTAGTTAAATATTTTTTGCCAGTTGTGATGTAATGCTGACGTCATAGCGTGGCGCGAGTACAAACTGGTTTGTCACAACCGGTGCTGTAAGTTGCTGAATAGCTGCCCTGCATCGATGGTGAACTTTATCTGGG
>Ga0209671_1007790_pt1 | contig 11163 bp, 5 predicted proteins | sample WorMetHERISLAND2_2_FD_187401 | JGI IMG/M metagenome (GOLD analysis project Ga0209671, IMG submission 187401) | Marine gutless worms symbiont microbial communities from Max Planck institute for Marine Microbiology, Germany - Olavius geniculatus... | ecosystem: Host-associated > Annelida >...
CTATTAAGTAGGCCTAACATTCGGGAATATTGATGAATGTAAGAAACAGTTGGTGAAGTCTGGATTGGTCTGGATCAGAATGTTATCAACGCTGCTATCAACGAATGGAGAAAGTGTCTTCGAGCCGAGCCCATGTTCATGGGCCAACATTTCAAACATTCTTATGGGCATTCTTATGGACAATTAGATAAATAAACTATTAGCTAAAATGATAAAAATATGGACAAAATGTGTGTTTTGTGTGTTTTTTTTGATTAAGCAATAACACCAGTGGTTAAAAATGCAATATTTTGTTCGTTTTCTTTCTCCAGGTAGTGCAGAAACAGACAGTAGTTAAGTGGGAAACTAAACAGTCATTTGATGTCCAGTTGTATCTGGAATGTTCGTACCAAAACTTATTAAAATTGGTTCACTTTTCTTCAGGTTATGATGAAAAACAATTTTGGTGTGTTTTTATGCCCCACAGTGTAGATGTAGCTGTGTTCACATTCGCAGTCAAACTGTGGATCACGTCATTTGTTGCTATTAGTCCCCGGAACCGTTTGCTATTTTGCCTTTACGGCTGGTCTGAAGCATAGACCTAATATTCAGTCGCTGATTGTTACCACTGGTGCTGTGACGACTGACGAGGACACGCACATTCACACTGGCGGCTTTGCTTTTAGCAGTGTGAGCACAACACATTCTTAGATTTTTTTCCTCAAAACCGCTAAAACCACTAGCTTATCGGCAGCGGTGGCGTGGAACCTTAGCAGTCCAGGACCGCTAACTTGGTTTCGGTCCGAGGCCTTAATGGTGGCGGCAGCAAATGGCAGCAGTTCCGGGGACCAGTCATAATCACAGCCAGTGTAAATGTCATCCTAGTTTGATAGCATCGGTGAATTTAATTAACAAAGGCTCGTCGTCTTCGTAATCATTGTCATCAGCAATTGATTGATAGATTGATATATTAATTGATGGACTGAATGACAGTAGGCAGACAGTGGATCCTGCTACGACTGTGTATCATCCTAGTCTATCTGCATCTGTGAATTTCACCTCCAATGACGGCAGCAGTACCAGTGCAACATCAGCAGGCCCAGCAGGCATCCGCCTATCACACCTCGCTAACGCTGCCAGCACGGCGTATCCTCGACGCAATAAGAAGCACAAGCCGGTCAGTTCACTTTGCTTATTACATTTTTTTTTATTTGTTATATAGCAGGACTTGTTTTAGTTTACCATTTAAAACAGTTTTGTAGCTGGTCAAGTTTGCGTGCTAGATTAAAACTGCTGGTTGATTTTCGTTATACTGCCGTAACTTTATATACACATATAGCTTGGTTGGGTGTATGTCTGCGGACGGGTAAACTGTCTTGGTATATAACCAGCCACCAAGGTCAACACGGTCTTTCATCCCTCCAATGTAGGTTAATTAAGTACTGTCCTTTTGGCTAGCAGGTAACATGGGTGATTTCATGTAGCAAGTGATGCTCTAATGAGATTCCACGAAGAGCTGTCAACATTTGTAACATTTTGCCTTTAATCTTTAGTCATCTAATGTTCTCTCTATGGTGTTGGCAAGAAACAAACTCGTAGAAAAAATTCTACATGTATATCTCTGGAACTATGTAGTATTTTTTTCACCAGACTGACACTGTATATAATGGAGAACTCAGGCCTCATATCTGCTGAGTTTTGTTTCAGTATTTTATAGAATTCAAAAAATATAACCATTTGAACTTTTAAGTGCATTTTTTAAAGTGAACGAGAGTGAACTGCCATTTTGTTGTAAGAATAACAGCACTGATAGTCGCGTCTTACACACACTATAGATGAACCACGTGTCGGCATCAGCAGCAGTAGTGCTGGGAATAAGTTGTCAGAACTCAGCGTTACTTGTGACAACAACTTCAACCACTACTAGTTTACATTAACAACAACTGTCACTACTGTCACAAGGCTGATGAGCACGGCGTCAACTGTCACGCTTTTGCCGACGATACGCAGTTGAATGAGGGTTGTCGTTGCGACGATATGTTGACTGCTGTTGGGAAACTTGAACACTGTGTCACAGATATCAATCACTGGATGTTGGCACACCACTTCAAGCAAAATACAGAGAAGACAGAACTCCTGTGGTCAGGTTCCAAGTACAGTCTGAGTAAACTCGATGGTCGTGGCCCAGCAATCAAGCTTGGCTCTGACACCATCAAGCCCAGTGGACACGTACGCGTCCTAGGAGTTATTCTGTCGTTTGATTTGAGTGTTGAGAAACATGTCTCAGCCGTCAGTGCTACCTGCTTCTTTCATCTCAGGCAGATTCGTCGTGTCCGGCAGTCGTTGGATGTCGGGTCAGCTAAAACCCTCGTGCAAGCATTTGTGACATTTTGTGTCGACTATTGTAACGCTGTGCTGGCTGAGTCGCCGAGAGTCACAACAGACAATTTGCAGAGAGTGATGAATTCAGCTGCCCGCGTCGTCACTAGCGCTCAGAAGTATGACAGTGGTTTGTCGCGAGTGTATGAGCTCCACTTGCTTGATGTCTCCAGTCGAGTAAGATTTATGCTCGCAGTGCTCATGTATCGATGTGCTTTGTAGTTGAACCATGCGGCTGTGACAACGCCATCTGCAGTGCCAGGGGGACAACTGAAGCTATCGGAACTGTCGGAGTCTACAGCTGAGAATGTGATGACGATGCCTCTATCACCGGTGGCTGGCAAACACATCAGTCACGCCAGTCACGCTAGTGCACATGCTAGTGCAGGAGGGATGTCTAATGCTGGTAGGGTGTACAATGTGGCCACCGGCAGTGGCTTGGAGGATTTTAGTACAGCCGCTGTTTTACCGTCACGATGCACTGCCGAAAATAAGGTCATGATCGGTTCTTTGCTAGTTTGTTAATAGGCAGAGATGGGTTCAAGGCCAGCATTTTCAAGGCCAAGGCCAGTGATCTTTGAGGCCAAGGCCATGGCAAGGCCAAAGTCACTGGTCCTTGAAACCAAGGGCAGGCATGTGTCCTTTGAGGCCAAGGCAAGACCAGTGGTTTTCAAAGCCAAGGCCATGATATTTTGTCCTTGAGCTGTCCTCAAGGTTGAGGACAGTTCTGCGAACCTATTCCTGTTAATAGGCAGCATTACAGTTTTTGCCCATCCGTCTGCATGAGATCCTGGGCTTTTATACTTGAAAACAGAAAGACATAAAAAACCAGTTCTGTGATGGCTGCTTTTTTGACAGTGTGGGCCACAGGATTTTTCTATCCAGCAGTTTTTGTTTTATCGGTTTATTTTTGTTTTAATATTTAATCTATTGACACTAAGTGTGTGAGTCAAAAACCAACACTTCAACAAGAAGACTGCATTCTAACTGGTGGCTAAGTAAATAAGTAAGTAATTAAATAACTAAAGTGTAGCATTAGCACACCTGCAGCTAGACAGCTGAGAATCAGTTGATTCTGTCTAGCATTGCATCTGCAAACAGGCTTACCATAGCTACTTTTTTAATCTGTAATAACCACTGTCGTTTATATCAATGTCTGAAATAAGCACCAACTATTATAATAGGTCGTTTCCATGGACCTTACCTTACCTCCGGGGTGGGCAGGCAGTTAACACCCACCCAGTGCTGAGGCCATATCAGTTCGGCCCAATGCGTGTCCCCGCATGTAACCATAAGGTTACAGGAAACAGCTATGAAGCCTTGAACGGCTGTGTAGCTGTAGATAAATGGCTGTGTAGCCATAGACAGTAGTAAAGCCGAAAAATAACCAGTGCTTGAGCACTGGTAATGTATCTGCTCATTATTGGTCGGCTCTTAGTTGGCTCCTACCCTCCACATTTTAGAAATCTTTCGGGTCATTGGAGCACAAAGCCACACCACCACGTCAAGGTGGCCACCACAGTGGGGCGTTTCCGTGGAATTATGTTCGGAGTCTCTTTAAGTAACCTGCTTTGTTTGACAATCACCAGTGCATTACTGACAAGTGTATAGGTGCGTGTGTGTGTGTGTGTGTGTGTACGTTGTATTGTGTTTGTAGCCATCGATTATATCCATGCCTCATATATTACCCTGCAATGACCGGACTTGAGTGGAAGCTAGTGATACTGAAAGTCGGCTTCACTCTAGCATGTCACTAGCACCTGAGCCTAGCAGAAGTCCTAAGTCACCTCCTAATAATACAGACGCTACGACTGACATCGATATCTGCTAATACATAATATAAAACGATATTAGTATGAGTATGTTTAGTTAATGGACTGACATACTGTATGTTAGTACGTGAATACACAAGTTACGAGACTCAGGAATCTACTGGATGTGATACCGTTAGGTTGTTTCACTCTAGGTATAGATTGCATGTCACTACTCGGTGTATAGTCACTTTTACTCGTATTCAGGATTTCACGTTGGGGGCTTGAAGTAAGAGAGTCTGGCGGACAGCTGTCTGTTGTAAAATTGAAACTATCTGCTCTTTCTCCAAACTTTTTAACCTGCATCACTGCTGATACGGAGGGCTCGATGCCTCTCCCCAATAATCTCAGTCTGCTCTAACTGTTGGTGCTCGCGGCTGCCATTTGTCCACCTTATAATGCCTCAAGCTTCAGCCATTCAGACCTTGCGTCGACTGTTACCTCAACAGTTTCTATTTCTGCTCCCAATCATTTGGAAATTGGATGGTTTGGATGCTGGGTAGAATGTGGCTTGGCCATCGAGTGATGTTGTATTCACAGCCGGCTGTTGTTGAACACCGATTGATGGTGATCAAACTGCTACACTAGCCTCAGAAGTGCATGCTCACCAGGGCTGGAAAATTAGCTCAGGTTTTAGTTTTTTTTAAAAATTTTTGGTGAAATTTATAATACAAATCATATTTGGTTTTGTTTAATTGTAATTTTTAACTTTTGGTGTCACAGTGTCCACTCAACAAAAACTTGTTGACAAGAGTATAGATGTTCTTTCTGGGTCAAAATTTTGTGTCTGGTTTTCTTTGTACATCAACCTAAAAACCTTAAAACTTATTCCAAAAAAATCGGATTTTTCCAGCCTTGATACCCACAGTGCTTCCGTTTCACTGTTTCGGTGTGTGTCACTGCGGTGTGCAGAGCGTTCACGCGTTTTTGCCGAAGCGTCCTGCGCTGGGGGTGCTACTAGAACAGCCGGTGACGTCATCGTCGTCAACCAATCCGGTGCCGTTACCAGCCTGTGACGTCACGCGTGGAGTAGGCGGGGCCAGTAGTCCGAGGCCTGGTGCACTAGTGAACGGTGGAGGAATGCGTGCGCCGTCATCTGGGACAGAGGCAGAGCTTCGACATTCCACTATGCTAGCCCCCCCACCAGGCACTCCACTGCACGACTGGAAAACCAGGCCAGCCAGATAGACCCAAGCTCCACCTACTGCTCTGATCTGTCATGGACAGGGCTGCCAAGTTATCATACCGGCAGCGATACTCCCCCTCCATTCCCTTGCCACTTTCCTCTCGACCTCTTTTCCCTTCCCCTGCTTCCCCCCTTTTTTCCCCTTCCTCACCTTAGCAGGAGGACCACTTAAATCCAGCTAGGAGTTCTGGGGATTGCTGACAAAAGTTGATGAGTCACATGTCAGGAAACTTTTGGGAAAAAATCACTCTTATGAAGATCTCAAAGGAAAATGTGATTTATGTAAAATTGTAAGAAATACGTGCAAAGAAGTTACGAAGAACTGACATTGCATAAGTAAGTTGCATCGTTGCGCTGTGAGTGATGAGTCTTAGGCGGTGCCTGGCTGATAACCATATTTTGACTAAAGAATGCCTTTCGCAGCATAGTTATTTATGAACTAAAATTTTAAAATAAATTTAGAATTTTGTCAATGATTTTTAAAAATTTTGCATGATCAGTAGCTACATGGCTGCCCTAGAGTCAGTCACTGGAGGGGGCCACCTATTAGATCTGAACAGTGGAGAAACCAGGGGTGGCACGAGGTTTTCAGAGCTGGAGGAGTCCAGGTCAAGTGTTTTTCGATTTGCTTTCGCTATTCCCCCTACCCCCTTCATCCATTTAAAAAGCTCAGATTTACACAAATCTCATGGGTCACCCTGTTGGAGGCTGGGGGGTGCAGACCACTGGACACCCCACCCACCACCGCCCCTGGCAGAAACTTGTGGTTTGGTGGCATAATAAAGTTTGACTTATGATCATAAGGTAGGTCATGTGATGACTTCGATTCCTGGTCAAGTCTTTACTACTTGGATGGACTACTGTCTGCAGACAGTTAAACCATCTTGGTATATCACCACCCACCCAGGTCAACTTGGTTGGTGGCGTGGCATAGTTTGTAACGCTTTTCGGATGAAACGAAGTTACTCTACGCCGGGCCCGGTTAGCACCGCGATAGGTGACTGCCTGTGGGCAGGTAAACCATCTCGGTGCGAAGCCTGCCAGCTAGGTCGACTCAGCCTTCTACCCTCTGTGGGATGGTAAAATGAGTACTGGCGGTGGTCACGGCCATCGCTAGGGAAGAAAACGGCGAGTTCTGCGCAACAGTAGGCCCTGTGGCCAGGACTGCAAGTATACTGACTCAGTCGGTTAAATGGCACTGGCTGTTAATTTGAGCTGGCCATCCGGCCGACTCGGGCTGTATGCTAGCTTAATTGGGCTTAGTACTGTGATGGGTGACTGCCTGCGGGCAGGTAAAACCATCGCGCCGGCTTCGCCCTCGCCTGCTCAAAGCGCCGCCAAGGGGATGAGCTCCCACGCAACGGACCTAGCTGTCTATGCGGAATCTTCTTCTTCTTCAGGTCAACTTAAGTCTTAGCCTTCAATTCCTCTGGTGTATGTAAATTGAGTTCCGGCCTGTCTGGCTGCATTAATCTGTGTCGGGTGGCAGGTAACAATGTGTGAACCCATACGGCAGGTGATGCTCCATAGCCCTGCAATGGATTTCCCATTAATACACCCTTTATCCTTCGACTTGCCAGAGAAAGGTAGTACACTAAAACTGGTGTGGCCTACCATAGTAGCCGTGGTCGTGTAAGCAGGTCTTGTAACTGTTGACTTATTTCATTGTTTTTCATTCAGTTTGCCTTGTTTGCTGCTTATAGCACCGGCATTAGTCCGGTTAGTTTCTAGATTTTTATGTGCACAACACTATTGTAACCTTTTGTTGCAATGATCGAGACTAACGTACAACACGTTCAAGAACTGATACATGGAGAACTTTGTAATAATAGTTACGTAAATGCAGGGGCGTCTAGTTCCCCCATCCTCCTTCCTCTTTCCCTCTACCCCTCCTTACTTTCCCGTTCCTTTTCCATTATTTTTTTGGTCTTGGCATGCTGTATCGTTTTTTTGCCTCAAAAATCCATTTTGAAGCAAGCTAGAGAAAGTGGTATAATTCAGGTCAAAAATTATACCAAATCTCACCCTTGATATGGGCTGGGCTGAAAACTTCTCAGACTTTTATAATAGTGCATTTTCGTCTAAGTTCATATGGTGCAGATGCCCCTGCATAGAAATTTTTGTGCTGTGACTTTCATTGGTCAGTTTGAGATTTGCTACCTCGGCAGCTGCTCACTTTCTTGTTACTCGAGAGTGTTATTTCGCCACGCTAGTGCAGTATTGGTATATTGGTAATGCACAGTTTGAGATGTAATAAAAGCAAAACTATATATTTGTTATTAGTTGACTGTGTTGTCACAATACTAGAGTGCACTTTTGCTGTAAATTGCATTAATGCATTTGCACATGCAGTTAAGTTCAGTCCAAAATTTCACTATTCGATTTCTTATGGACCAAGGCCCAAAAAGCCAAAAATTGTGGCTGAACACCAATAGCAGAGGGGACAGCAACATTTTGGGGCACAAAAAAGCCATGAAACATGTATTTGCAACTAAAGTTAGATGGATGTCATCCCCTACCACCCGCAGGCTACACCACTAACTGATGTTGCTTGAATTGTTGTCTTAGCTTTTAGTTGAAGGTAAGACAAAGCTCATTGGCTTGTGTGACATTATAACAATAGCAATCAACTCAGCCTGGCCATCCCTCCATAGGTAGGCAGATAGTTATGACCATTGTTAGGGGAGAAACGGTGAGTTCTGCATAACATTATAGGCCGTTATCAGGGCTGCTGGATACTGACCCATTCGGTTAAAGGGTCTTGGGAGAGGTTTAGTAATTAGATTTGTTAATTAGAGTTAGCCGTCCAGACGACTTGGGCTCTATGCTTGATTGGGTTTAACCCTGGCTGGCTCAAAGCAACAAAAAAGGGGATAAGCTCCCATACAATGGACCTATGTGTTCTTCGAGCAAAATAATAACATGGAATGGTGAACAGCAGAACAGCAGATGTTAAGTGAGACTGATTAATGTAACATACAAATATTAGCACAAAATTCTGACAATTTTTAACTACTGAGTTAGCACACTGTAACCGTACAATCTCATTTATTCATTCAACTAAATACCCGGTCATATACACAATATATAACTGTAAATACTAAATATGCATGTGCACCTGTCTTATGCAATGCATGCATTTATGCACACACGGTGAACATAAACAAAGAACATTAGCATAGAAATGTCATTATCTGTGATCATTCTCTGACACAGGCTCACACAGCAAAGGTTTATGTACATAACTGTGCTAAATCTATAGCAAAACGTCAATTAAACTTACTATGTATAACAGATGCATATGACTAACAATAACGATACATGATAGGCATATGAAAAATACAGCACCAGGTACACATAAAGACATCTGTGCCGGCACAAAACAGCAGACCTACACTTCATTATAAACCTATACACAGTGGCCCAACAGAAAGTAAGCCTACTAATTTTCTGTCACAACTGCATTGAATGTTGAATCGTGTTTCCTAAATCCATAAGAAGATAGACAGACGACCTAGTGGACTGGTGCAACACGGGTATTGGCATTGTGATTGGTGATCGACAGGATGAAATGAACTCATTTTGTGAAATATGGACACCAGCGAGCATTTAAGTCAACAGAGAAAGAGAAATGGAGAGAGACATCATTTCACCAATATAGTCTGCAATAAATTTGCAATTATGTCATTATTAAAGAACCCACCACACCCAAAACACGTCGCTTCACTACCTCGTGAAATCCAGTCAGCTTTGGAATAAATGAGTTACAACTTACAAGGAAATTTTCAGTATTCAAAAACTGACTGTATTCCACGACGTAATGGCATATTTAACAGTAAGTGTTTTTTTTCAAGTTTACAACTGATACAAATACAGAATATAGTTAATCGGTTAATATTTGAGTAAGTTATGAACGTATGAACGTTAGGGGCTTTATTTGCTATGGACCACCTGAGACCTGACTGATTTAACTGGAAAGCAGCCACTAGTCAGAAATGACTAACACATTACCATACATACTGTACAATTCAATGCACTACTGTCAATACCTGCAGCAGAGATATCACAACTTTGTCCAAAAACATTCTACACAAACTCAAAACACTACTTAGGGCCGGTTTTCTGCAGTTAACCTCAAGATGGAGATAGCCCGAGGTTAGCTAACCACTACTGGTATGAAAAAAACCAGCCCTTACGACAACCACAGGAGAAATGTTTAGATATCAACAAGAACTAATAATTATCATAAGCATAGCACCACACTAATCGAAGCCATGGCTGCTGAGACAATGATTAGTAACACAGTGCATTGACAATATACAGCCTACATTCTACAGTTCAGACATACAATACACAAACAATAAGGCAGACGGTTTAACAGTCAGTACAAGCATGTTATTTTCTGCTGCCAGACCAAATTCAGACAATTGTCAATAGTGACACCAAAAACAAAAACATGAAAAAGAATCATTAAAATGCTCCTAAAATTTGCAAATTGTGCATCCGCATTTCTGCGACTTCTAAAACATCTGAACAGCAGAATTATGTTGCAGAAAAATTCAGTCTCGTGCCAAAAAAACAATGCATTCTACATCTCATTTTATACAAAATAGGACATTGTTACAAAATGCACGACACGATCAGTATTCCTCGAGGAAATTAACATTCCTGCACTGATAATGAAGACTTCCCATTGGATGTGCTAAAAATCCGAACATATCAATGACATAAATCCTTCCAAAATATAACTTATCTATGACCTAAATTCAACCACATAATCCAACATATTACTAAAATTGTAACAGAAAAAATTACACTGCAGTAGCTACAGTGAATTATATCAAGCAGTATACGATTTACTTAAGCATTACTTCTGTATACAACATTAACATAACAGATTCTACCAATAAGTTCAGTAGCAGCAATGAGCAAACGAGGACACTTTTAAACAGATTGTTTATTACCAAGGTCTACAGAGCAAATCAGATAATAGGAATTATGCTGGAAGCAAACCAGCTTACCCCGATGTCAATACTCAATACCTAACGTTGCCATTTTATTTATAGTTGGTTCCACTTAATGTTTACAGTGCCAGTCTATAAAAAAAACTTTTGCATACACCGTGGGCCATAAAAACGTGGCACTATACCTTTGTCCGTATCTTCACCAAAATTCTTTCATTGGCACATTCTGCGGATAATTTGCAATGATGTCATTATTATACATCCCACCACACCTAAAATGAGTCTACACTACCTTGTGAAATATAATTTGCCAAAAAGTGTTTTTTATTATCCTTATACTTCATTATATTTCACAAGGTAGTGTAGAGATGCATTTAGTGTGGTGAGATATATAATAATCACAGTATCGCAAACTGTCTGCAGAGTGTGCCAGTGAAAGAATTTTGAAAATCAGTCAATAATTGGAGAAGATATGGACAAAGTAAAGTGCCACGTTTTTGGCCCACCCTATATAATAAATGACTAAGGACACTATCATACAGTGCATTTTGGTGCAAAGCAGATACACAAATTTAAACTAAATGATAACCACAACACAACGTGGTGTATTTGAAGGTCCAATTTTAGCACATTGGGTTGAACCAATAATAATACATTTATTACACTAAACCAGCTTCAGAAACGGCAGTGATGGCTCAGTTGAAAAAAGCACTAAATTGCTACTAATCTAATAAATGTAAAAAACTTACCAGTTTAAAACTCAGTGTAAGGACGACGTGACGATATATCAGTCCACTAAAACAGCAAAAATCTTTTGATTAACTACATGGTGCTATACATGTGG
>Ga0209671_1007794_pt1 | contig 11162 bp, 8 predicted proteins | sample WorMetHERISLAND2_2_FD_187401 | JGI IMG/M metagenome (GOLD analysis project Ga0209671, IMG submission 187401) | Marine gutless worms symbiont microbial communities from Max Planck institute for Marine Microbiology, Germany - Olavius geniculatus... | ecosystem: Host-associated > Annelida >...
CTTTTCTTTAATTATCCAAAGTATCACAGTGTAACAAATATGTTGTTTGAACTAGAATTGCCTAGTTTTGACACCTTGATATGGAACAGCAAAGCTAGATTTAAGCGACAGGTGAAAAATTGTTGCAGTGGTATTATTTCTCAGCTGAATTTGGTTTTATGATGTAGGCTTATACGTATTTTACCTTTTTGTGTGTTTTTTTCTTTTTTTCTTTTACTTACCGTGTATATATGTTTGCGTGTTTGTGAGTGTTTGGGTTATTTGTGTTTGCTATGGGCCGTGGTGCCTGAAATAAACCTGTGATGATACACACTCGGGTAGGTCATTAATGTAAGCAAGAAACAGTAGTGGGCCTAAAACCCGTGCCCTGCGGCAGACCAATGGTGACCGCAACAGCTGGCGAAGTAGATCCCTTTTGTTGCCTATCTCTCACTGCAGTGTCTGAAGTGTTATGGCTACCCATAATTTTACTTTACTAAAACGTGACGACTGAAACGTGGCTCGGGTCTGTGTACAGCACCCAGTCTCAGACAAAACTCACCGTTGATCACAGTCTTGAAATAAGTACGTTTCAACAGTCTATAGAGTGCATCAGACCTATGCTTCGTTACGCTCGCATAGCCTAATACACTCTAGACCGTGTTAAACCTATACGATACATTATAGCAGGGATGTTAACAAAAACTTGAGTGCCAAGAACTAGAAAGAGGACAGGACTTGTTCTCTAGGACCAAGACAAGAACAACGATTTGAGTACCAAGGGACTAAGATCAGGTACAAAACCAGGACTTTTTTCCTAAACGAGGAGAAAAATAAAAGACCAGTGACCAGGACAATAACTAGGACTTCTTCTCAAGGATCAGAACAAAGGCAAGAACTAGTATCACTTTATTACACACGGCATGTTATCTGCTATTCATCGTATAGTAGAAATGTGCGTAATGTCTCAAGGTCAAAATGCGGGATGAATGCACACGAACGACATTTAAATAAATGGACGCATGCGTGACAATATCATCTAAAACAATAACAGTTTCAGCGGGAGTTCGGTCGTTGTGTCCGGAAATAAACTGTCTGACTAGGTACATGTATAGGCAAGGGAAAGTGTCGCATTATGTAACCATGTCTAAAACAGTGCTTTTCGCTAAAAATATTTGTACAAATGTTTACAACATTTTAGCAGGATCGTAAATGTGCACTGTGTACGGCTTGAATAAAGACATTCTTTAGCCGTAATAAAATTTGTGTCTTAAAATAAGACACAAAAATGTTTTAGCACTAGCCGAACGCCAGTGGTCGTTATACGTATTTACATACAGCCTGTTCAGCGCAAGCGTAGTAGGCCTACCTATTAAATGTAAAAAAAGTAAAGGTGTCAATTTCTATAGCGCATCTCGCGTACAACGCCTCTAATGCGCTTTTCGTCACTAACCCGAGCCGCCAGCCGCACGGCCACCACGTGCAGCCTGCATACACAGGCTAACGCAGCGGCTGGCTAGGCAGCCCCAGTCAGCTGTACTAAGGTCACCACCTTCCGTAACCCATATAAATGAGTTACTACTCATTTTACCGTCCCACGGAGGATAGAAGGCTGAGTCGACCTAGCTGACAGGCTTCGCACCGAGATGGTATACCTGCCCGCAGGCAGTCACCCATCGCAGTACTAACCGGGCCCGGCGTACAGTAACTTTGTTTCAGCCGAAACGCGTTACCAACTATACGCCACGCCACCAACCATTAGTGCGAAATACTACCTATTAGTGCAGCCCCTAATGACGTCTAAAACATTTTGCAGGCTTTATGATGAAACACTTTTTTTCAAGCCATGCACAATTTTTCCAAAATGTTTTGCAATCATTTTTAAATGCTTAACAACACAAAAAGTGTTCGAAAATATTTATACGTGGTCTCGTGTAAAACCAAAAAATTGCAAAACGTTTTTGAAAATATGTTTGTTATATTGCATGTAACCATGGCTTTAGCTTAGTGTAAAAAACATCTATCGTACTGTACCGGTAACGATAATATACTGCTAAAACGGTGTTTAGAAACTTTCCAAATTAACGAAAAAATGTTTATTGATTAAAAAGCAACGTTATATTTACAAACTCACTATACACAAATGCAGCAACTGAGGCCAGCACATCGGTGGATATATTGTACAAAATATATTATCAAATATTATCAAAGTTTGATGTTATTTGAGCGAACTTACGCGTCAGTTTGTCGACACATGTTTTAAGTGTATCATTTTCGGTCACATTGTAATGACAGTTGTCCCAGAGCCCAGCGTGATAACCTGTCACACACACACACACACACACACACACACACACAAATTTATGCAAATTTATGTTCATACATGTGTATACAACGTTCTGAAATAAACATGTGTTACTACGTCGTAAACCTGTCCACGAACCGGCGGCAAGCTGGCGTGTGGTGAATTCACTACAAGTAATTTGAGCAAAGATCATGAGACGCGTGACAGCCTTGGCAGTTCCTGTTTGCTGATTGTCTTGGTCTATTTCCAGCCATTTCGGCGCAATTCATTCTTACAATGTGTGTCGCAGCGCGAAATCGCGAAAAATTCACTAAAACCACCCTTATTTTGGGGGTTCAAAGTCGTTCAAGGTCATCGATATTAATACGCCTAAAACCTTGTCACAAATGCTTTTTGCAATAAACAGAATATCTGTGCCTATCTGCAACCGTTTTCAGGCTTGTCAAGCCAATAGCGATAAAATAGGAACTTTTAAGGGGAGTATTTCTCTTTGACGCCCTTGTTCAAGGGAAATCCTTTCACCCAGGGTGACAAAATCTCGTCACAAAAACTAGAGTCTTTGAGGCAACCTACAGTAAAGATTTTATAATCCTAGCTAACGGCGTTTTAATACAATCGCAGAGTGTGACGGACAGACGGACAGACGGACACCTCGACGGTGGCTAAGACGCGCGAAACATTTTGCTGTCGCGCGTATAAAACGATCACAGCACGCAAACCTTTGCCCAGAACAGTGCTGCCACGTAAATACGCAGTCTCCATTTACTAAATTAAGACTTGGTAATGTGATTCTTAAACCGATTAGCTGTTGCAAATATCTGGGGATTTTAATTAAAATAACCTCACTTGGCTCGAACATATTAATTACATTTATAACAAATCGTTAAATTCAGTGGTATTTTTTATAAGATACGTCACACTTTGCCTTTTGAAGTTTTGATAACCAAATCTTATATATTTTGCTTTTGTACACTCAAATTTGATTACTTTCCGTGTTTACTCAAACAGATTAATAGCGTTAAATTCTTTAAAATGCACCATGTAAAACTCCTGTTTTCAATTTATATGAAAATTTGAACACACTCAACATTTCTGATCTTCATAATTTCCAAATTTTTATTTTAATTAACAAATTCTTTTATCATAAAAAAATTGCCTGTTTTATTTAGATCGTAGGCTACTTTAATGAAAATTTCTTGTTTTATAATCACGTTACACGCAATAAGGATAATTTGCGTCTTACTAGATGAAAACCTTTTTTTATAAATTGAAGTGTATAAAATATAACGGTAGTCATTTTTAAAATCAACTTTCTTCTGAGTTAAAATTAATTACTTCCATTAATTTCTTTAACGCAAATTTAAAACATATATTAAGAAGTTGCCATAAATAATCACGTGTAATATCTGATTCAGTTTTTTTTGCTTTGTGCAATATTTGCTTTGTGCACTGTTTAGTACTCATTTTGGTTGCATTATATGTTTGTCGTTTTGTTTGCTATTATTTTTATTATTATTATATTGTTAATAATAATTGGCTATAGTTATCATAAATGGCCAGCTATAATGGACTTGTTCTTTCTGGCAGCCCGCCGTTGGTTGAATTTGTGATGTATTGTATTGCTTGTTAAGTTATCTGGCAAATAAACCTTGTTTGGTTCACGCAGGATTCACAAAAACCCGGATTATTGCAAGAAGTTGTCTTGAGAGCACTTTAAGACCCGAAGTTCGAGGCCGAAGGCCGAAATCGGGAAAATGATTTCTGGGGAGAGGCAGCAAGCTATCGTTCCATCGTTCCAATGCGGGGCAGGGCAGCCAGTGCCGCCCCGTAGGCTTAGACCGCCAAGTGGGTCCCTCAGGACCATCAGCCATCCCCAGAAAGTCCCCAGCAAATATACTGGGTACTAAAAGTCACGGCAGGAATAGCAAAGAGCACAACTACTCCCACTCACATGACTACTCTCTATATTGTGGGGCTTGCCAAAAGATTTTACAGCCCCCACAGGCTGTAAAAGCGGCCCAACCCAACAGCAGACCAGCCACATGAGCAGTGCAGCCACTCATCCCCGCCACGCCCCCGAGCCAAACGGGGCAAACGAGAGCCATCGCGGGCTTTTCAAACCAGACAGGAAAACCGTAGTCCCGAACTACAGTGCGTTCGGTATCTACCGGAGTCCCAGTCTGACCCATCACCAATGCAATAGCCCTCCAATGCTCTACCCAACTTCGAGACACGACAGGAACAGCAAGGCCACCCAGCGCACATGACCAGTCCACAGATTAGGCGGGCACCAACCAAGCAATGACCCATGGGTATCTGTTAGATCCTGGCCCCACTACTAAAAGTCATGGCAAGAATGGCAAAAAGCGCAACTACCCCCGCTCACTTGACTACATTGCCAGTCAGGTCACATCATCCTGACCAAGCAAGTACTGTGGGGTTCACCAAAAGATTTACGGTCCCCTCAGCTAGTCACCTGGCAGGCAACCCAACCTGTTCAGCAGACAAGCCGCGCGAGCAGTGCAGCCAAACCACCCCCGCTACGTCCCAGAGCCAAACGGGGCAAAGGAGAGCCCATGTAGGATTTCCAAGCCCCACAGGAAAACCGTAGTCCCAAACTGCAGTGCATTCGGTATCTACTGAAAATCCTTGCCTGACTCATCATCCTCGCAAGAGTCTCTTCAATGTTCCGCCCAACCCGAGACATGACAGGGACATCGAAGCTACCCAGCGCACACGACCAGACCACAGACCAGACAGGCACCAACCAAGCAATCACCCATGGGTATCTGTAAGATCCCAATGAACCTTATCAAGGCATGATCTCAAATCAGCACCCTTAGCTGGCTGAGAGACCAAGCTTCCTTGAACTGCAACGGTTTCACGGTATAACCTCAAATCAGCACTTCAAGCTGCCTGAAGGGTCAACCTTTTTATGCTACTTCATAGAAGTAGCTACTGGGTACCGTTGGTCCACAGTGCCTTATTCTGTATTCGGCACAACCCTTCAGAATCACCTCACAAAGAGCTTCCTCCATCGGCCAGCCGGAGGACGCGCCCCTATACGCCGTAGTACCACCAGCGCGGGGTGATCCCCCTCCCCACTAGCTCGGGGAGCTAAACGCTCCCCCAGCAGGAAGCGGGGCTCCCACAAAAGCATTGTATGCATTAAGTGCTTAGAAAATGAGTCTCGTAGTTGTAGATCTCGTTCATTTCCTGTAAAAAGTACAGTTCTGGGTTGAAGACTTTATCCGAAACCACGACGCTTGTCTTTCTGGGGTAGGCTATATTGATGCTATGCGGCCTACGCCTATAATCACCACTAAAATCTAATCACTTCTTGGGCGACAACGAGCCCACAAAAATAATGAAAAAGAAAATATGTTCAATTTGTCTATAAATTTCTGCGTTACATTGCGTACTATCAGACAGTGACTGTCATCGTAAACCACTCATCGGAGGTAAGAATAGAAGAAAAATGTCTAGCTTAGTGCGCAGTCAAGCTCACGGTGATATGACCGATCTCTGGCTACTGGTTTGCTATAGCTCTGAATGACACAGAGGCAGCCAGCCAGGCAGTCGACGTTCTATACGAACGACCGTTCTGTTCTTATCAGATGTTGCTAGTCACTCGGACGCTGCTAGCTTCCACGTCGCTTCAGCCTCCGCAGCCGCAGATAGCATCTCCAGTTCCTCCTGACGTCTTCATCCATCTCGACGCAAACGACTTGTGTGACTGGTGACTGCGGACGCACGCGTTTCTAATTGGCCGAACCAATGTCATACACAACAGCCGTTATATTCTAATTAGATTAGAACGCAACAATATACGAAATGTAAATTCAGCAAAAAAACTGGGATATCAAACAAGAAAATAATGTCGGCGCCAAGCGTCAACATAACATGCGGCTATTCGTTCGCATTAGCATCTCACGCGTCAAACTTGTAAGGTACCGCCAGCAATTAATGAAAATTCCATTATTGCATATAATTCTGTAGTCTGTTGCTTAACCTACAAGCCAGACACAGCGCGCTCTGCTATCGCAACTGCAGCGTAGCCTAGGCCTATACACAAAAAATTGGCATAACAGTTAGTCATTTCTCTGGGCATTTTTTATAGCAATTGTTCTCGTTTTTTGCAAAGGCTGTAAGAGACAGATCCAAAACAGACAGACAGACAGACAAACAGATGAACTAACAAGACACTAATGCGGGCTATAGGACTGCCGCACAACAAACGAAAAGTTGTCGAAGAACATGTTCAGAACATGTTCGTGTAAGAAGTGAGTGAGTGAGTGAGTAGGGTTTGACGCCGTCCCGTTCGACACAGTAGGCCCTATAGGTCATTTCGGGGACGGCCTTTCCAAACAGAATGCACACAAACACATAGTAATGGAATGGTAAGTTTAACTTTTACAGAAACACAAAACACAAAAATGAGGTTAACCTAAAATTGTAAGAACTCCATTATACGCGTGCCTGTAATTAACAAGAATGGTAGTTCTGATAATCTTCACTGTTATTCTCCAAACAGTCATTAATTTCAGAATGCTGTTTATTGGAGGACAGGGGGAGTGTAAGAAGCCGACCAAGGTCGACCACCCCGACCACGCGACCAGGCTTGGTCGAATTGATCCGACCGGCAGTGTGAACGTAGACCCACAACAGCACAGCGTGTCATGACATTGGCTTAGCCCACAGCCGATCACGTGTTATATAGGCCCTTCAATTACAACCCTCCCGCCCTTTTAATTAGCATGCTAATTACCATAGCTCGTCGAGCTAGCTAGATAAATGCTAGCAAACATCGAGCAGACGTCGAGCAGTTAGCACGTATATTTTGAATACATTTGCTCCACGTTTGCTCGATGTTTGCTCGATCGTGTAAACGGTGTATTACTTTTACTTACTGCCGGTGTGTTGAATGTAGCCATGTTGTTACAAGCCACTCTGCGGCGCGGGAACCGGACGTCATTATAACAGCTGAGAGGTCGTCAATTGTCGCGTGTGTGTGTGGGTGGGGGCGAATGGATGTGATGTGGATGCCTGCGAAACGCGTCGCGGCGTGTATCGAAGGTCAGAGACCATGTCATGCTAGACATCTCACAGAGCATACAGCAGAGACGCAGCAAATTAGCTGTGGTGGCCGGACGCCCGTGCATGACGCCTGTGTCATAATGTAATAACGCGCTCTCTATGCGTAGGCCTATATACGCAGGGCATCGATCCAACGATTGCATTGTGCGTGATGGAGTGGTATCAATACACGGCCTCGAACTCTATAGAACAGTTTCGATTTAGAAGTCGGTTGCCGTATTTTAAGCCGATGAACCACAGATTAAGCCGTTACAAAACAGCATTAATCATTAACTCTTATACCGCCGGAACCGAACCCTTTCGGTTCCCACTGGATTTCAGCAGGCCGCCGGAACCGACTATAGTCGGTCTCGGTCGGATGGCAAGAGGCGTTGACCGCCGGTGCCGTTTACAGTCGGTTTCACACACAGACATAATGCTGCTGCCTTCTAGTAAACTAGTTAGAGGTATGTGAAAAATGTTAGCCCGGGTCTGTGGCCATGCTGGGCAATGCAGCAAGTGACGTCGGCAGCCCATCGGGCGACGTCGCCCAGCTGCTGCAGCCGTCGCATCCAGGCACTAAGCCAAATTTCAAGGAAGCACCTCAGTTTTCTGAAAAAAGCACTGGAGCAGCTGGTCAGTCTGAGCGTCGATGACAGGGAGATCAGGCCTCCAGTAAGACCGGGCAGATTCCGTGCAGAAAGCAGCAACTTGCTGCGCCTGGAGTTCAGCAAGTCCAAGCACTGGCCAGTCCTCATACCAGCTACTGCGGCAAAGAAGAACCCATGGCGTGACTGTGTCGTTTGCAAGTCTCACGGAGAACAGGGTACGAGCAAACGATGGGTGAAAGGCGAGTCTCGCAAGCGCGTTGAGTCCAAATTCATGTGTGGCGGCTGTGACGGTCAACCAGCACTGTGCGTAACTCCGTGTTTCCGCTGTACCACACTCAGAGAGACTACTAAACTGGACAGCAAAGTGTACATAGTGTATAGGCCTACCTATATATACAGTATATCCTAAACAGTGTGTTCAGTAACCACGGATTCTACGTCTCTGCTGTGTAAGCTTTAGATATTATGCGTATTGCATACGAAATCAATACTGTAGGCCTAATAGTACTATGAACTGATAATTTGATGCATGTTGTATTAAGGCCACATTGTGAATTTGGCATATACTAGAAACACAATATATTAAAGAATTGTCATGTGTTAGTTAAAATGCAGCTATTTCTGACATAAATTCAGTATTTCCTAACAAAATATGCAAAAAAAGTATTTGGCGTCTGGGGGTCACCAACCCTCAAACTATGTGGCGGCATAAGGGTTTAACATCGAGCGCTCGACAAGCTGGCTTGACAACGGTGAAAATTGCAAAAATTTACGAAGCTGGCTTAACATGAGCTCGTCGTGCGCTTTTAGAGCCAGCTCGTCGTGCGCTCGTAGACACAGCTTCGTCGTGTAAACGGGGTAGCCTATGCTGGCACTAATTTGGTATATTATTAAAAATTTTATTTGTATCGCATAGTGGCTATACATATTATCTGGTTGTCCTTGCAGTGATGAAATAAAGGAACCAACACGTCCTAACGGCAGTTGAAGCAACAACGGTGGCAAGAAATGTCCCAGCAGTTGTCTGGGTGTTTGGGGGAAAGCAGGCCGGACCTGTTGTGGATCCCGGGAAATAGCACTTATCCGTTGCGGTATATCTCACGACATGAATAATTATTATCGTCTGCGTGTCAGTATAGTTCGATTGATCGACGCAAAGCGGCGCCACTGGGATTTGAGTCGTTTACTTAAAGAAAACTTATACAGTTCTTTTCTTCATTGCTATGACATTTGCTTTACATAGCTTGATACTCACTACGTATTGGCGAAATTTAAATTTCTTAGGCTATGCGGTGCATGTAGGCTACTACACCACAAAAATGGCATCGCTAACGCTTACGACAACAACATGAACTGTAGTTTGTGTCGCTGTCGCGCGTATCATGAGCATTAACTTAAATTTCTTGTTTAGTCACGCAAGCAAGTAAACAAAAAAGTAAACCGTAAATTGTAATCGATTTGTGTTTTAGTTAGGCTTAGATTCGCTTGTTGTTTCTAGTGAAATTTTGTTGCTTTTTGTCTTCCTTTGTCTGCAGTCTGCTTTGGGTGTTTGAGCCGGTGTCATCTTAGCACATAGCGTTAAAGCACAAGATATTTATCCGGCCGCCGTCTTAATAAACTAACGGCTATTCATACGGTGATCAAATAAATATCCGGTCTTACCCGGGCCGGCTATTTATCCGGCGGCCGTCTTGGATGGGCCTTAGCCGGTAGTCTACGTACGAGCACCCTTACTGGCTATAGGCCGTGTCTCTGCAGAGATACGACGAGGATCTTCGAGTGGATTTCGATGTCATTTGGCAAATGCACTTTACTTGTGGGGTCTAACCCTCTGACCATCCAGGAAATGAAAAATCTTAGATGTTAAACCCACCGCCAAAGCTTGCAATTGCTTATTTTTAACTAGGAAATAGCGAGATAGCATCGATCAACGATTCTGCGTTTTGCCGAATTACTTCGATTCTTGTTACTTTGTCATACCGTATATTGACATACTCCACTGACTGTAACAGGGCTTGAGTCACGCTCGCGCCTTGCAGAATTTGTTTTAACTAAAATGTCACGCTGTTCATTAACGGCATATGATAGTATTTTTGACACTTTGGCAAAAATCATCAACGATCGACGTACGACATGATGCAGCATTGGAAGGCTGCTTGATGTCGACCAAAAAGCCTTGTCTGGACTAACGCGACATTCGCAATAGAACAGACTAAAATCGATAGGGCGAAACTGAACGGACGCCGGATCGATTGTCATGAGTTCAATGTGACATCGGATATGGCAGCTAGACCGAGTGGGTCCGGACAGACATCCGCCTATACAGGGTGTTCCAAAAAAAACGGATACCCAGTTTTATTTTGGGGATAACTTTGGTAATTCAGCACCGAATTTAACCATTCTTTCACTGTTACAAGCAGAAATTTATGGCGCGTAAACATGAAGTTTTTCCACCCACCGCACCTTTATTGTGTGACCACATTATCTAGCAAAACAAACACTACTGCTAATATCGGTGTTCAAACAGCGATCATACTTTGTTATTCTGCCCATATCAAACTATTTATTCTAAAAAATATTACTGGTAAACAAAGTAAATAAACACAATATGACGTAACAATGACGTCACAAGGCACTACTGTAAGCTTAACTATTTTATGCTACGAAATTGATATCATTATGTGTTGCCTGTTCTCCGAGACCGCTGTAGCTTTGACAATGTTTGTTTTGCTAGGTAATGTGGTCACACAATAAAGGTGCAGTGGGTGGAAGAACTTCACGTTTACGCGCCATAAATTTCTGCTTGTAACAGTGAAAGAATGGTTAAAATCGGGGCTGAATTGCCGAAGTTACCCCAAAAATAAAATTGGGTATCTGTTTCTTGGAACACCCTGTACATGTACTAGTCACACTCATGTCCAAGACACAATATTGATCTTATTGTGCGGAATAACAGTAGGCATGCAGGCTAATCCAGGAATATCTGAATGAATCACTCTGAAGTCCTTACTAAGTTCTTACGGCCCGATGACGTGAAGCTGACTGTACCGAGATATTTATTTGGTATCATGGGCGTTGGAACAGGGGGAGCAGAGGGAGCAGCTGCTCCCCCAACTTTTGGCACGGGAGAGCAGGCCATAGCTCTTGCTCCCCCAAAAGTTTGAGCCTTTTGCACTGCGATGTTAGACTGA
>Ga0209671_1007795_pt1 | contig 11161 bp, 5 predicted proteins | sample WorMetHERISLAND2_2_FD_187401 | JGI IMG/M metagenome (GOLD analysis project Ga0209671, IMG submission 187401) | Marine gutless worms symbiont microbial communities from Max Planck institute for Marine Microbiology, Germany - Olavius geniculatus... | ecosystem: Host-associated > Annelida >...
GCTCAACACAGATGACATCTGGCAGTCGGATGGAAGGGAAAAGAATTTTATCAGCTGCAACTGACCACTGACTGTGACTAATTGACAGCACAACAGACATGGTCCGCTGATGGTTCTGGACATGCATTAATGACTGGCACCCCGGCACCTCGCAGCACAGATGGCAGGGAGACTGTTATAGATGCACTTCGACTCTCACTCGGGGCTACCGTTTTCAGTACATAACAACCGCCCCGAATAACGCTCGGGATTACCGCTGAGGAGGTTAAGACATTATTGTGTTGCTAGGAGGCCCAGGTGCAGCTCACGAGGCTGAGCGGTTTGCGTGGAATGACCATGTCGTTATTCCGGTTAAAGTTACTGGCGGTGCTGCTGCAGGAAAGTTCAAAGTTCCTGGAAAAATATTTGAGGTATGCATTCTCATTGTAACTTATTCAACTTTATTTTGTCAAGTTTTGTTGTATATGATAATTCTGTAAGCAAGTAAAGAGCAAGCATATTGATGGCTGCCATCTACAACTGTTTTGGACTGTGGATTGTTGGAGGTTTGCTATTCAAAATGGTTATGCATGTGTTCTAGTACAGTATGTTGTATAATACACAGGGTGGTCCAAAAAAATGGCACAAAGTTTAGTATTACCCTTGACACCACGGTCTATAAAAACGTGCCCCTTTAATTTTTTAATAGCTTCATGAAACATTGGCCAATTTTAGTAATTTTTTCCATGTAACATTGAAAGGAAACTTGTCGCAAATGTCTGTAGTTTTGGCCACCTTGCCCCAATGTTGTCGCTACACTACCTTGTGAAATGCAGAAGTTGTAGTTTGACCATTGAAAACAATGAATTCATACTGGTTAGTGCATGCGTCAGCTCAGAAAATTACTGAGACTGCAAAATCATTGAAAATCTGTTGCTTCGTTTTCATTTTAAAATTGTAAGTCAACAAACTGAAATGATGCACCAACAGCGAGTGGGCTGCTTGAGTCATGCAGTTACTGAACGTGCAGTTGGCAAATGGTGTCAACGTCTACCGCTTGCATTTGTGCTGCAGGAGGACATTTTAAGCATATGCTGTAACAAAGATGATGTGATGTGACACGTATGATTTTTTGAGAGATAATAATTGCCAATCATGTTTGTCGCTATTCAGTTAATAATTTCTGAGCTGACGCATGCGCTACCTGGTAGGAATTCATTGTTGCCAATGGCCACACTGCGGCTTCTGCATTTCACATGGTAGTGTAGCGACAGCATTAGGTGAGGTGGCCAAAAAACAGACATTTGTGTCAAATTTCTTGTTTATGTTGCATGCCAAAAATTATTAAAATTGGCCAATGTTTTACAGAGTTTTTGAAAAAATAAAAAGTGGCACGTTTTTATGGACCACGGTGTCGAGGGTAATACTGTTTTTGCATAGTTCAATTGCCAGCGGCAATAACAAAGAATATTCAAACACTGACTTTGGTCACATAAAGAATTTTTTTCAGAACATTTTGCTAAAAACCCTATGACTCTGTGATGTATGGCTGCAAAATTATGGTGCCATAAACTTTGTGCATTTTTTTGGATCAACCTGTATATTTGTTTTAGCATTTAATGCTGTTTTTTGATGCTGGCTTGAACTGTCGTAGCAACTGATTTTTAGCAGTTCTTGCATTGTACAGTTAGCTAATCAGTTGTCTGCTCCAGTTTGTATTGAGATCTGCTCTGTCATTGCTTACAAAAGAATTGGTCAATGGACAGAAATTCAAAGCATTCATTTCAGGAGCAGGAGCAGTAGTTAGCCATTTAGAGTTACGAATAGTTTGGCATGATGCAAACTGATCGGCTTCACTTTTAATATTGGAGCTTATAACAAGTTCTACTTTTACACCGAGTGCTTTGCGGTTTAGTGCTGATCATCGATTTCTGCTATTTTTTTCTTTCTTCAGCAAACAGTAGTCTTCTGTTTTTTTGAATATGAATGCGGTACATTGCAGTACTGGCACATAGTTCTGTTGAATCTTTCATCTGGTAAGTAATTAAGCAATTAAACACATGTCACATTCACATGCTTACAATAAAAGTTAAAAAACATGATAAAATCTCGAAAAGAAGAATGTGCTTACAAAACATAAATGCAACAAAGCAACGATGTGATATTAACATTGTTGGGCAAAAGAGTTCTTTTGGTTAAGATCGTACCCAACAAATGGCAGTTTAAACTCATGTACTTGTGCTTATGATCTCATTTGTCTGCAGAAGGCATTCTCATTGAGCGTGTAGGTGTGATAGAGGCAATGGTTGTAGGTACCGGCTGCAGTTGATGTTGGTGATTGGTCGGTGCTTGCTGATAGCGGTGCATCGGCAGACGAGGTTGGCTCGGCGGTCAGTCGTATCATCGCTAGTGTAGCTGCTCGACTTTCACTTGAGTCTCCGACAACGTCTGCGCTCTACGACTCAGCAGTTCCCAGCTTTGCTGCATCTACCAATCAAGATGGAGAGGGCACCTTAATGTAAACACCAACAATTGACCCATCAGATGACGTGGCAGTGCAGAGACATTAATCTCGGTCTTTCAAACTAGTCTCAAGTGTGCTCTTCAGGACTTTCAGAGCTGGAATTTTTACCCACACCATTCTACTTCAAAGGCCGGTTATACCAGCATATGTCTTTTGTCTGTGCATTTTTTGGTGTGATGTTGATGTATTGTATTGTGATCATATAAATTCGGCTACCTCAAAAGTTATTACATGAATAATTAGTTAGAATAATTAATAATTAATTAATTAGAATAATTTGCTTGTCGCGTGCATGAACTCAGCTATCTAGTCAAGGAAAACACTTTCAAATTTGGCGTAGGATACAGAGGGAATATTGGCCATTTTCAACAGACCAAGTCGCCACATCTCGGAAATGGTCAGAGATAGGGTCAAGGTTACTATCGATCACTAATTGGAAGTTGCATTGGTACTTTTTGATTGGCATCAAAATCAACGACCTTGGATGACCTTGACAGTTTGACTGTCTTAATTTTCTGCATGGTGTGGGTCCTAGCCAGCGATTAACTTGCATCTTGTTATCATTTCCAGCACTCAGCCCATGTTGTCTCAGATTAGTCTAAATGTCAGAATATTTCTGCTACCTAGCCACACACTGCATGACAGTGCATCTTTGTTTAACCGACTAGACGCAGCAGTTTACAGGCTGCCAGATTGAATGTAGCCAGCCAGTGCATGAAAGTATTGACAGATGAAGAAAGAGCCAGCCGGTGAATTATTTTTGTTGTGTGCTTTGACGGCCTCGTTTACACTGTCTGTAGAATAGGCCTATTGTGCATTGAGGGACCTCTTGTTGCAGTCTTCCATTTGAGTGCTCCGTGAATGTTAAGTGATTATGTGATTGTTTTGATGCATTCATTCATACATCGGTCTTGGTACTATAATACTATTGACTTATTGTTGCAATAATGTGTAGCATTCACTACAAAACTCATAGTTAGCCAGCCACATATTACCAAAACATTACGCAAAAAAATACAGAGAACTAAAAATGATACTCAAAGAGCACCAAGAAAGTTCCAAAGTCGGTAATGATAGACCAGCAGTTATGAATAGTATTTACAGAAGCTAAATGATGTAGCAGTCAAGAATCGAATCTAATTTATTTCTGACTTGCTAATACATGAGATTACAGCATCGTGCCATATTATATAGTGTTTTTGGTTTGTGTTAAGTTTGTTGTGTTTTTTTGTTAGAATTAATAGCCTAATTTTGAATATTAGCATATTTCTGTTATTTGGCATAAACAGGCGCCCAGTGTTTGAATAGTAGGCTCTATTTCGGAGTCTTCAGTCTGCATTCTGTTGCATTTATTTTGATTTCATTTGTGTGGTAAAGAGCACTTTCGATTATGTGTTCAGTGCATCGGTGTTGTTTTCTGTTGTAATTTTGCTGCTATTTTGCATGAGCTTCATATGAAATGTAGTCACTTCATTGAGGTTAATCAGAACTGTTTTGTGCAGTGCACATGAAAAATGGCTCTCTGCGTTCACTTTGACTTGTTAGCTTTACTTAACTGTTTGTTGATGGAAAAGATCATTGCACTCTCATCACAATACCAGTGTGTCATATTGGCTTCTATTAAAGGGGAAATAGATTTTGAAAACAACATGGCCTAAAATTAAAGTATATAATTAATAAACTAAAGTGGCACTAATGAAAGTGATAAAAGATTTCAGTTAAAAGCAATGTTTGAAAATGAAAAGTAATGTTGGCCATTTTTATTGGGCAAAACCGTACAAATTCTGTTTACGTATTGCTGCTATAGCAACTGCTAGGCTATGCCAGTTTTCTGTTATATATCTATGGTATTGCCTAATAAAAATGGCGGATATTACTTTTTATTTTTAAACATTGCTTTTGTCTGAAATCTTTTGTTACTTTTATTAGCGACTTGCGTTTAATCATATACTTTTATCTTAGGCGATGGCATGTTGTTTTCAAGGTATATTTCTTTTTCAACAACTATTTAACATATGATAATTTGTATCATGCTTATATAATGTTTTTTTCAAGTAATATCATAAGTTGTGTGTATAAAAATTGCTATTCTGATATTTTTGATATTAATTAAAGTGTGTTGATAAAACGTGTATTTCACCGCTGACTAACACTTATTGATGACTTGTGTTCTGTGTTTGTTCTTGTATTTGTGTCATATCATATGCTTTACATTTCATTGTTTCACATGAGATTGGTGGCGTGATGTAGTGGTAACGCATTTGATCCGATCAACGAAATTACTGTGCGCCAGGCCCAGTTAGTACTGCGATGGGTATCTGTGGGCAGGTAAACCATCTTGGTATGTAACCAGCCGCCTAGGTCAACTCAGCCTTCTATCCCTCCGGGGTAGGTAAATCGAGTACTGGCCTATCTGGCTGGGGTTAAGGCGGGGCGCGTTCACCTGTGTCGGGTGGCAGGTAACACTGTGTGATCCCATACGGCAGGTGACGCTCCGTAGCTCTGAGATGGGCGTACTATTAAGGGCTATATCACCACCTGTAACCTGTGTTAGGTTGTAACACAAACGTATCAGCGGACGTACCAGTAATTATATGTATTTATTAGTGATCATCATGTGCTTCAATCTTTGGTTGTGAGCGGTGGAATTATGTTGCGATGTTCTGCTCAATAATGCTATGTAGGCCAATAATGTGGGTTCTGTTGTACGGTATGTTGATCAGAACTGAACTGAACTGAAGTTTGTTCTTTGATCATTGTCATAAGACCTGTGGTTGTAATAATATGTTGTTATGTTCTATCGGTTGTCGTTTGTGTAGAATGCTTCACTTTTCGTAAGAATGTCACCCAGTTTACTGTCAGTTGCACAGAGCACTGCAGAGCAGTTTCTAGTTTTTATCAGCAGAAAATGAACGTTATTAGCTACATCTATGCTTAATATATATGCTTTCTATGCTGAAAGTAAACGCAGAAGGGCATGAGAATCAACCAGAAAACGAATTTCATGTCTCTTCCTCAAAAACATTTTCTGAGATTCACCGCCAATGGGGGACGCCACCCCATACTCTACGGCGCCTCCATTCTTGCGCTTTGGGCGCTTGACCCCCCCCCCTCAACCCAGATCCAAATCCTGAATCCGCTCGTGACTGCTAGTTGCTTGCAACTGTTGTCGCTTAACACTGGCGAACTGAATTAAAGTGAACTGACGTGTTAGTTTGCTTTAATACAGCGTTAAGATGATAAGTGACAATAGTCCATTACTCGGAACACGTCTCGTACGTGTAATATTGCCCAGTCGACATTTCTGCACCTGCTGTTTCTCGCGTTAACCGAACGTGGCAAAAGGCATTCTCTTATCTCGGCTTCGTAGCCCATAGGGCGTCAGCGATTGTAAATCAGAAGTTGCTGCAGAGAAATATAAAGACTATATGAGCATTGTAATGCCGGAGCAAACTGCTGACTTGGAGCAGCTCGCATTGCGAGTGATTCGTGCTGCTGGTTGGTGGATTTGATGGCGCGGCATTTCTAGCATCTCTTGTTTTATAGCCGCCGCCGCCGGCGTGCACTTTGAGACAGACGGACCACACACGTACGCTATAGGCTTACGGTCCTCCTGCTGCTGTTCATATCCATTACACCCCTTCACTACATGACTCCGTCACATCCTGACATGCCGACTGTTTGTGGGCGTCGATCGGCTGAACTCACTATACGACGATGCTTTTGATCGATCTTTACTTCATGCGCAGCGGAGAACTATCGGCGAAGATCTGCGCAGATGCAAGACGAAACCCAGCTGCTGAGCATTGGATGCTGTCGGATGTAAGGCTGGAAAATCCGGAAAAAAACTTAGTTTTTAGAAAAAAATTTATAGCTTGTAGGTTTTCGAATTTTTTTTAAGTTTTTAGTTTTAATGTAGGCCTACAAAGAGCCGCAAAAATTACGACGCAGGAAGAACATTTTATGCGATTGCCGTATTCTCAGTTTCTCACTGTCCCATCCTTTTCTTCTTGAGTGAATGGCCTGACATCAAAACTCAAAAAAGTATAAAATTAAATGTGATTTATAAATTATTCTGACAAAAACAATTTGGGTCATTTTTAGCACACCCTGTAGTTTTATAAGAAATCACTTTTGTTGTTATTCGGTTTTCGTTCTCATAAAAATAATCACTAATTTTATGTAATTCTTATGTCGTGTACGACGGTTAGACAAACAACAGTTGCATATGTTTTACTATAGCTCAGGTGCTGTAGGTGACTTTATTTGGCATCGTATCAAGTTACCAACCAGGCTCATGACGATGATGACGAAATATCTAATGGAAACAACTAGACTATCTCTACCAGCCATAGCATAACAAAAATAATAGATTAAGCCACTTGGGCAAAACGTTGGCGATTTGTCTGAGTGGGTGGGCTTTCGCTCACCTAGTTTACATGTTAAAATGCTGTGTCTGACTCAGATCATTCCTTAGGCCTATGCTGTGAGAACAACCGTCACGGCAAGTGCACGTACTCGTATACCGGTAGGCTTATGTGTCATATAAAATTACCGGTACATCTGTTGTACCAGCTAAGTTTGAAAAATCTGATTTAAAATTGCTTTCACTACTTATTTCGTCTTGCTATGTTTATACACTGAAAAGTCTAACCGAGAGAATTACACCATCTTGGGCGCTGATGCTGACAGCAAATCGAAACCGGGACAATGAGGCGCTGCAGCGTGCATGTCGCTCGCTCAACCCACGAAACTGTTGGGTCAGTGCAATTCCAGCACGATAGGCCTACTAAATTAACGCTGGCATGGGGATAAAGATAGACAGGGAGTGACCATGGAGGCGGCAACGTGTTTGATTTAAACGTTTCAAGGGCTCGGCGATATCGTCGGACTTGCAAGGAGAAGAATATCTGGTTCATTTCATTACGCGCGAAAGCAGCTATGCTATAGCGCGTCTTAGCCATCGCCGTTCTGTCTGTCTGTCTGTCTGTCACACGGGTGGATCAGGCAAAAACGGTCTAAGCTAGGATCTTCAAATCTTCACCATCTGCTGCCTGGAAGACTCTAGTTTCAGGAACCGTAAAGCTTTTTCATAAATTCGAAGAGGGTCATCCCGAACGAGGTCGCTAAATGAGAGGGGGGTGGTCAAAATTTGCGATTTTTGGCCAATAACTCGCTGTATCTCAGTAACGGTGCGAGATAAGGCCTAGGTTACTATTAATCACCAATAGGAAATCGTATACTGGCTTTCGATTGGCGCTGAATTCAGTGACCTTGGATGACCCTGAACGCCAAAATAGGGGTTTTTACGGATTTTTTTCGCGATATGAGGCTGCACAAGTCTTTATCATTCACAAGGAGGCGCCACCGTCGCCAACGCCACACGCGCCTATGGCCGATGTGTATTAGGGTCCCGATGGGCCGAGTCCAAGTGATATACAATTTTCGAAACTATAACTACTGAACTGGAAATGCTATTGGCTTTCGCGCGTCTCGTGAGCTTTGCTCAAATTTCTTGTTTTAATCATGACGCCGCTGCAAAAACATAGGTCCTACGCGTCATCATCACAAAGTACATGTATCTGTACCTACTTCGAGATGAGATATAATCGTTTTGCCTTTTATCCGGTTAAATTACCAGCGACATTGAAAAAGTTCGCAGACTCACACAGTTAACCGAGAGACGTACTGTTGTAGGGGAGACCCCTAGAGTTGTTGGAACGTTTTCGATGACTTTTTAACACTTTTTATTCAACGCACATTCCGATCCAATTCAGACAGAGAGCAAACTCCGAAAGCAGAGTCCTTGATCTGACCGCTAAGCGACTAAGCCTAAAAAGTGACGTCAAGAGGCGTGGATTTCTTTAGCCTAGCTAAACATAAACACGGCGGTTTCCTGGCTACAGGCTGTAGCCCCAAAAATGTAAACACACTCACTAGCCCCTCCTTCTAACAGGCTCAGGGCCAACAGATCGTTTTTTTGGGGACCGGGCAATACCGACAAAGCCTCAGCCTACGGCCACTGAATATTCAATTTCTTCCCTAAGCTTAGCTGTCACCTTCACCTTAGCAAGGCCCAACAATAGTTTTTTATAAGTAGTCATCTCTCACTCAGCCAAGCAGCTCGCTATGCTGAGCTGGCAGCACTAAGTGACCTTTGAGAAACTTTCCCTGTAAACTGAACGCAAATTAGCTATTCATTAAATTAGCTTTCCTCCACTGTAAGCCTATATCATATTTTGTCATTTTCAACACATTCTCAGGGATTGCAACAGAAACGCGTTTCATCCAGCGTTTGTCCAAAGCTCGGATTCCGTCCTATAGAAGCGTTGTTGGTCTTGTTTTTTTAGCCGGCGCTTTGTAGCTTATGGGCCTATTAATACTTTCCCGCCGTCAGCAAATTTGCGTCTTTTGCGATTTTCTTTATTTTAAGAAACGAATAATATAGCCATTCGGGGCTACGTCTGCACAGTTTTTACTTTTTTACAAATATTGCGGACGAACTTCACGGACACGATACTACTAATCATTAGCGTAGGCCTATTATTTTTCATTAACCTGTGTGAGTAGGCCTAAAGTTAAGTCAGACCAAGCTGTCTGCGTAATGAATATCAAGGTTATACATCAAAAGTCAAGGTCACATGAGTTTTAGGCTAGACCTATGTGTTTTTGGTGTGCATGATGCGGCGAATATACATGTACTGCAGACAGTACTTAGCCTTGAGCAAGGCTTGGCAGTCTATAGGTGACCTGTGTGAGTAGAGTTGAGCCGGATCGAGCTACGTTATAGAAGAAGATGAGTTGTCCCTGAGGGTCACCGATCTGTTGAGCCAAGCGGTGGAAAGTTGTTCGAGGCACGACGATCAGACGCCGGCAGAATTTTCTCTGAGCGTGCCGAATGAAAGAGCCATACTCATTCCGCCACAGACGCATATCTGCCAACCACGGCATACGGTTTAAAACCCGTCTCAGAGCTATAAGGAACGTCACCTGCCATGTGGAAACGCTCAGTGTTACCTGCCACCCGACACTTCATGACCGCGCCCCGCCATAACACCAAATACCGACAGGTCGGTACTCGATTTACCTACCCAGGAGGGATGAAAGGCTAAGCTGACTTTGATGCTGGTAGTGGATCTACCGAGATGGTTTACCTGTCTGCAGATCCATCCATGATCCATGCAGTTAACACTTGATAGCGACCCAAACGAGAGTCGAACCTAAGACCTCACGATCGTAAATCTAACGTCTTAACCGTTACATTACGAAGCAGTGATGTAGTCAAGTCTTCTTAGTCCCAGTCATGAAAATACGGACGCGATACCGACACGAGTCCAGACTCAGCTTCCCCGGATTCAACCGAGATAATACAGGGTGGGCCAAAAAACCGGACCTGTTTGAGCGTTGATAATTCAGCAATGGTTACCCGTAGAAAGGCGTGTAATATGTCAAAAGTTTTAGAATGTTGTAGACAAAAAGAACCGAAGTTGCATAGCAAATCATTTAAATATTCTTTGCTTAATTTGCATAAATCTTCATTACCCCTGAAGTTAGGCATCTGCCTGCACTCCCATGTGCCTGAGTTCATTGAACTCAAAAACTCACTGCCAAAAAGTCCAGATTTAAATTCTGTAAATTATTCAGTGTGGGGGTATTGCAACAGATAGCATGGTCACAAAATTTCAGTTACTGACTAGCTAAAACGTGTGCTATTCGAATGCTGGTTTCAGCTGATCCTGAACACATTGACTCCAGCGATTGATCAGCTGCCTAAAAGAACTGATAACGGTTATGAATGCAAAAGCTGGGCAACTGCCTATGTCAAATTTCATCTAAACTCAACGTATGTGTGTTAATGATTGCTGATATTTCACTGTATGCTGAATGAAAATCAACTTAAATTTATGCGTTACTGCCAATTTAACATGACTTTGGGCGTGGGGCAGATTTGTGTAAATCAGGCAAACAATATTTAAATGTTGAGACATGCAAGTTGTACACTTCTTCTGTACACAATTTTGAAACTGTTAGCATATTACGCACCTTTCCATCAATAAACATTGCTAAGTTATAAAAGCTCAAATGTCTATGTTAAATCCATGTGTTACAGTCAGAATTTCGGGGGTGACGAATATTTATGCAAATTAGGCAAAGAATATTTAAATGCTTTACTATGCAAATTTGTTATTTATTCTTTACAGCATTCTGAAACTTTTGACCTATCACACGTCTTTCTACCACTAACCATCACTGAGTTATCAACGCTCAAACAGGTCCGTTATTTTTTGGCCCACCCTGTACAAACGCTGCAGCTCGTAGTTTGACAGAGAGAATTGTAAATCATATCTCAACGCAAAGTTCCTACACGCGATTGGTCCAAATCGCGTCACATGACGTTAACAAATACGCACTGTTGCCCGCGCAATGTTGCCCGCGCACTGTTGACCAGGCAACATTGAAGTCGTCACAGCTTTTTCGTAATTGTCTATTCGTTGTCTTGTAGAATTGTTTGGTTACGAGGTATAACGAAACAAATAATGACTGGCGTGTCAATCATGACTGGAATTTTCCTCTTCAGTTCGTAAAATGTTGCTCTCGGGCAACATTTACGAACTTCGGGTCAAACATTTTCAATGATGATTTCGAAGCTGGTCATTA
>Ga0209671_1007799_pt1 | contig 11157 bp, 12 predicted proteins | sample WorMetHERISLAND2_2_FD_187401 | JGI IMG/M metagenome (GOLD analysis project Ga0209671, IMG submission 187401) | Marine gutless worms symbiont microbial communities from Max Planck institute for Marine Microbiology, Germany - Olavius geniculatus... | ecosystem: Host-associated > Annelida >...
CCCGTTTGGTGCTGCACTTCACACAGTAAGTCGATTATTACAATTAGACGTATCATGGGATAAACCATCGTGGGAGTCGCTCGTTTAAACTTTTCTGACAGTCTGGCTCTAACAAAATTCGACTCAAATATTTTGCGGATAGCTCATGCCGCTTGCTAAGCGTCTTCGGCTTCGCTCAGACTTCCAGGTTTAAATATGATAAGTTGTGTTTTCTTCTCGTGGTTGTTTTATAGCGGAAGTTGGTCTGGTGTCGGGATGTCGCGACCTGCTGCTGGAGACGACAGGGCATCGCGCCGGACTGCAGCAAGTCTACGCGCAATACAAGGACTGCCGACACGAGCGCTCAACCGCTGACCAGTCGCTATCGACGTCGACCTCTACGCGATGTCTACCACCACCGGCTGCGCCATCACATCGCCCACAGTCGCCGCACCATCATCATCATCACCATCACCACCACCACGATCAGCAGCGGCAGCAGCAGCAGCCGGAGCGGCGTGTCGACGGCACGTCGCAACACACCAACTCCACCTCGTCGAGCGGCTACACGGGGGGCGCTGCTAGAACGGCGTCAGGGACGACGTCAGGCACTTCTACCAGCCACCCGCCGCTGAAAACCCCGGCCTCTGGCCGCGACCAGCCGTCAGTACCTCCGAGTAGCGCCGCCGCTGCCGCCGAGTTGGACAAACCGGCCAAACAGAAACGACATCGAACGCGCTTTACTCCGGCTCAGCTCAACGAACTGGAACGCTCGTTCGGCAAGACGCACTACCCGGACATCTTCATGCGAGAGGAACTTGCTCTGCGCATTGGTCTTACCGAGTCGCGTGTTCAGGTAATAGCATCAACAGCATCTACATCTTCGCTACAATAGTAACAGGGGTCGGTTGTGAGCAAGTTAAAATGCATTAAATTGGGCGAGCTACTTCTTCCTACCTCAAAATAAAAGCGTCTGCATGTGTGCTCTTTCGTACGAAAGTTGGACTTATGCCTCGCGAGCTGCAAGCTATATAGCGACCCTTATTATCAGGCACCGTGTCTGTGGTCGTGTCTCCGCGTCTGCTGTCTGTTCGCTCCGTATCGATATCAGCTGTGGTCGGCTGTGGCTTCGCACTGCAGCTCGAAAACCATTTCGCCTACCGGCTTGTTTTATATACGAACTGAGTTAATTATAAAATAAAACGACCCATCGGCTTCAGTGAGTTTTACGAGCATATATCTTGTTATACAGATGTTATGTCTTAGCTATATCAAAGATATCTGTCCGCCTTTCTGTCCGTGTGCATGTTTTGTACCCTGCGACCCTATCAAAACGACGCAAGCTGTCTCGAAGTCTTCAGTCTCTAGTTTCAGGATCTCCAAAGCTGTTCCAGAAATTCAAAAGCTGGTTTTTACGCGCGATAGCACTTAGGGTCTACGATCATCTGGGCGACAAACCAAGTGGACGACAACCGACTGAGCGACATAAGAAAAAAAACTGTAGGCTCTATTCCAACATCGCAACACACACCAAAATAAAGAAAACGTCAAAATACTTCAAATTCGAATTAACATCAGTATTGTTCATTATTATTTAGATGAATTTATAAGTTTACAATAAAAATCAATTAAGAAACATCCGGAACGCAGTAAAGTAACCAGCGAGCTCTATAGCACTGAACGCATGCAGCAACATGCGCATGAAACTCAGGCCTGCTCTCAACTATTCTGCATTGTAAAACCTGAACTGTACAAATGACTGCAATTGCGCAGCAAAGTTTGTTCAGCTTTGACTCGACGATCTACTGTAGGCACGTCACTTCTGCAGAACTTTGCATGTATGCAGGCTGCGCAATTGCAGCCACTTGATGCAACAGTTTTATGAGAACGTACAGAGGAAGGCTGCTCACGTCGTCCAGTTAGTTTGTCATCGGGCCTCCATTTTGTGGTATTAGAACCTTCCCATTGAAAATGCATTACGAGAATAAAAAATTGGGTAAAAATTGGGGCAAAATGAAAGAAAATTGATTGGATTTCACCCCCAACACCCCCAAACAAACTAGATTTTACTTTTGGGAACCCGAATCACTGTGCAAAATTTTACCAAAATCAAACAAATATTGTAGCTGTAGGAGTGCGCGCAGACAAACAGATAGACAGACAGACGCTAGTACTATAGCAATGGGACAGATAACAATACGTTTTCTATTTCCAGAAATGTAACAGATTTCGATTTTCATCAAAATTCAGAGCACTTAAGAGGATAATTCACGTCACACATACCGTACCTTTCTACATTTCGTTACAGCAACTCGTGCAGTGCACCGTTCAATAGTTACAACGGTTTAGAGTTAGTTTGCTTTTCAGACGAAGATACAGTGCACATTGAATATTCACGGAAAAAATCAAACTTAGTAGAAATTTTAATCAACAGTCAAAACTTATCTGTAACGAGCTCAAGCTTTAATTTTGTCATTATTTGTTTTTACGCGCGACAGCAGAATATTTCCAGCGTCTTAGCTAGCCTAAGCGTCCCTCTGTCCATCTGTCCGTCCGTTACACTCTGGATCTGTATCAAAACGGTGTAAGCTAGGATTACTAAATCTTCACTGTGAGCTACCCTAATGACTCTAGTTGTAGTGACAAAATTTCGTGCCCCTGGATGAAAGGCTTTCCCTCGAACGAGAGCGTCAAAGAGGGATACGCCCTAAAAACGTTATTTTGCCGCTATTGGCTCGTAGAGTGTGAAAACAGTTGCAGATATGTACAGACTTGCTGAATATCATAACAAGCACTGGTGACGGGCTTTTTATATTTATCAATATCGATGACCTTGAACGACCCTGATCCCCTCTCCCTCCAAAAAGAACAGTGAATTGCGACGAAATGGCTGGAGATAGACTAAGACAATCTGCACATGAAATTTTCTGCATAAAACGGGGATTTTAGTAGCTCAAGTTCCGACCCCCTAGATTTAAGGAGGCCTGCGCAAGCGGACGTCAAAGACGGCTGCTCCATTAAAAAGTGGTTATTTTACCGCTATTGGCTCGTGTAGCGTGAAAACGATTGCAGATAGGCACAGACATGCTGCTTACCATAACAAGCAATAACGACAAGCTTTTTATTAATGTCAACGTTAATGACTTTAAATGACCTTGAACCCGCAAAATAGTGGGGTTTCATGTTTTTTTTGCAATTTTCGGCTGCGGTGCAGATTTCAAGAGTGAATTGGGACGAAATTGGATGAGATAGATCAAGACAACCTGCAAATAAGAAGTTGAACTGCTAGGCTGTCGCGCGTCTTATGAGCTTTGTTCAAATTACTTTATCTTTTTATTTTCAAATCATTGCTCGAAAAATGTTTGCATACACATACTGTCTTTATTGTTCGATTCATCTATCGTAAAACCACAGATAGCAAAATTGTCCTGAAGCCTATGAATAATGTCACAACGACTAGCAATGACGTCAAAAACAGCATCACATTTCAAAGGATTTTGGCGTGTAAACTATACGTAAATACATTGTACGATTAAATATTAACACTGCTGTTTTATCGTTCAAAATGTTAACTTTGAAAAATAAATGCTTACTTTCAAATAGTTATAATTTGCAAATAAAGCAAATTATTGTGATGAAATTTAAACGATATAATAATGTGGCGTAAATCCTCTTGTGTAAATGTTGTGAATTTAGTGAAAAAAATTCTACATTTTTTGTCAGATAAAGTTTTCTTGTGGGATTGTTTTAATTGGCATACCCTACACGTACGATTATTATCTGTATTTCTAAGTGTGTCAAGTTAAAGTAAAAAAATTAATGTGCAAGCATTCGTAGAGAACAATAAAAGCCGTACAACAAACAAAATGTCCAACAACACCCCCAGACTTTTCTAGAAACCAGATTTTGTTCTTTCCTCGTTTTATTTCGTTTCTGTGCTTACCTGTTTCTCACGAAAGTGGAACGAACGTCCGATTGTCGTAATTTTTTCATCGTTTTCTTTCGTTTATTTGCGAGGGACCCATTTCTGGTGCGAAATTGGAGCGCTGCAGTTGTGCCACGGTGACACTAGCGTGACAATGCGGTCAGTATACACAGGGTGTGATGAGGGAAGGAGGGAAGAAGGGAGGGGAGAACGAGAGACTCACTGTGGTGGCAGTTTGTCAGCCACGGCGACGCCGACGACCCACCGACACGCTACAAGAAATACTGCAGCATCCCGTCTGCGCATCTCACTCAGTCACCGGCGCATCCTTCATCCCGACCACCCGCTGCAGCAGCAGCGTCAGCTGCAGCATAACATTCGCCCGCCCGACACATCAAGCCAGCAGCCATGTCGTCACCGGCGCCGCCGGTAAGCATGCGACCGAGCAGAGTGAGCGGAGCGGGGTAATTGAAGAGAGCGAAGCAGCAGCCGCAGCCGCAGTCACAGCAGCAGCATCGTTCCGTCCGTCCGTCCGTCCGTTCCATTAGGCGCCGGGCGTCCGCACGGCGATCGGGGACCCATTACGCGCGTCGCCGGCTTTCAGCTACACGGAATAAAACGGTCCATCAATTATCTATTGACAGGCCCATTCGCCGGGCACATGCACGCTCGCTAGGACGTCCGACCGACGCGCGACGACCTGAGCTGTGGCGTGCGAGTTGGATACAGCATGCATCGCGTGAGTCCAGACTGAACAGTGAGTGACCACCGCGCCCCATGATGACATCGCGACGACTGACTGAGATCATGAGATGGTCACACAAACACATCAGACACGGACACGGTCACACATCCAACCAACTCCCGGGGCTACAGCAGCTGCTGTCAGAGACACTTCACTTCTTGTCCGTCTTACGACGCCTGACGATATCTCACGGACTGCAGAAACGAAAAACAACTCTTGAATACAAGAAGCCCAGGGTGGGCCGACCGTATCGCATATATCCGAAGGGCAGCGTCTGATTTCTGGTCACTGAAAGAAACCGATTTCCTAGAAGCACTGCGGTACCATACACGCTATGGTGACGCTGCTATACCGGACGCTACAGTAACACTAGGATACGATACGGTAATTCGGCGAACATGGGTGATGGCTGCATGCAGCAACTTTACATTCACAATTGCGGTTAAACAGCTGCAGACCGAGACATGGTTACTGTTGACAGCCTATACGAACTTGTCATCGCCCTATTCAACAGTACCATCGCCGACCCTTTACGTCGTAAGGTTTAGTTTAGTTCATAAGGCCGGCTGTATGCCCTTATAGCCAATAACAAAGAGCTCAGCCCCCATCTCTCGCCGTGGTACGAATCGTCAGATTCCAAGAAACAAAGGCGTGGTACAAATCGTCTGCTACCCAGCCATAATACATGCGTTACAGACGACGACGGACGACGAGAGACAGACAGACGACACATCGAACCCAAGGCTCTACCTAACGGTCGGCCAAAAATATACGTTGTAATAATTGTGATTTGTCATATAGCCTACTATCCAAAGTTTTTGCCACATTTCCTCTGACATAATTCCATGCCAAAAGTACCTAGCTACGACCTAAGTCCTCTTTCCACTTATGAAAATAGTCTAGATAGCCGGTGTAAGACAAAAATTTCTGTGGCAAAACGTTGGATAGTAGAGGATAAACAACATACCTAATCTATGTAACGCATTTTACGTGCCGCTTTTGGACGTTACCTTTACGTCATTTGTTTTCCGTATTTTGAAGACTGATTTGAGACGATTGAAAGTTGCGAAGCTTTGAGGCATGTAAAAGACAGAATGCTATAATGTGCAAATGTGCAACCACTGACTGGTGAGAGTATTAGCATCATGACATGCGTCGTATGACATGGATTATTTTGCTTATTATTTTGCTAGTTTCTGCAACTTTGAGCAGATTATAGTCTACTTAACAGAATGTTGTGTTTCTTATAAAAAAAACTTTCTTGGAAACTAAATTTAATGCGGCTTAGTCTTCGATGCTTCTCAAAGTTGACAGGTTCATGTTGACTGATAAAAGGCCACTCTAAGCTTATTTTCTTACACCATCCATGACAGTCGGTACTAATATCATAGCTGTTATGGTGCACTAGGTGCACTGAATGCAGGGTTAAGACACCCGGACAGATACTCGTATGAATCAGTCAACTGAAAACCCATACAAATCCCAAAATTGGGCCTTTTTATAAGAACGGTTTAATTTAAAAAAACCCAAAACTGAAAACCCAAAAACCAGTAAAATCAAAAACCTACCTGGTTGGGCTTAAAAACATTTGTAAACTTTAACTGAGTGTGCACTGTGTCACAGAATGACCCATAAAAAGTAAGCTCCTAACACTCGCACTTTCATAACTTTCACAATCGCGGCTATTGTCCGGACAACATCGTTTTCATACGTTACACAGGCTGCGTGGAACAGTCTGCTATCGTCGCTTCAATGTAGGCCTACTTGTGACAAAGTCTTTTAAACGAAATTTAAAAACAGTAAGTTGTTTCCGCGAGATTTCTTTTTTATCTTTGATTCAAGTTTTTAAAATTCGTACATTATCCTTATGTTTTCATCTTAGCTTTAAGGCACTTATTGTAGGGGCCTACACCCCTTGCCAGATTTGTCAGTGGTTATTTGTTGATTGAATTATTGACTGATTTATTAGATATTAACCAGTTTGCAATATAGCCTACGTTATCTTCGCATCCGTGGGAAACTTGAAATATGGTAAACATTACTTATCGTGGAATATATGCATGTGTTAGTATAAGCCTAATGTTTGTTGTATATTGTGGCGCCCCTGTGCTACGGATGAGGGGAGCCGTAGCAAGTGATGTGATATGATATGATGATATGATATGACGATGATACGTGCAATAAACTTTAGAGTATTGTGAAAGTTACTATAAGTACTGATTTTGTAACTCGCTCATTAAATCTGACCAGATTTTACAAGGTATAGTGTAGTGACGCGTTCGAGTGTGATCACGGGATATAGGCGGATTTAGGGGGGCAAAGGGGCCATGCCCCCAAGATGCCGAAGTCGCCTTTTTTGCCTAGCATATGCACATGCAGTGCATTTCTGCAGTAAAACTAATAAAATTAATACTCAATGTATGCATTTCAGAAGGTTTTCATGCCCAAAACCGTTTGCTTTCGGAGCTGCGCCCCGGCGACAAACTTCTCCCCAAGAAGTCCACCTTTGTTTTCGGCTTTTGGCCTCAGTTTTTGGCTCTTGGGGCTAGTTCGCTTTTTGTGACTCCAATAGGCTATGCCTACGTAAGAGTAAGTAATAATAAACAACAAATAACGCCAGAGGAGTTAAAACAATATAAACCTAATTGAAGCAAACGCTACAAAAACAGGAAAGTTTTTTGGAAAATTAGGGGGGGAGTTGACTATTATTATTATTTTGCATTTTTCGTAATATTTAGTCAACCTATTCTTGCAACCAGAAGGGTTCTGTGACGCTTAGAATGCACCAAATTCGTTTTTCGCCGGGGCTCCGCCCTGGACTCCGTTGGGAGAGCTCATGGCGTTCCTCCAGAGTTTCTAGTCGGCTGGGGAGAGGGATACTCTCTCCCCATTCTCCTCCCCGTCGACGCCTGCGGCGCCTTACCTTGAGTTTGGGGGGATTGCTCCAAGGACGTAAGAGAATAGACGTTCTTGAATAACGCTTTTTATTGCATGCAAGTCAATCTCCATGGCAGTTTTTGTATTACTACTGTATTTCTATACTGTTATGGTCATATAGAAAAAAAACGAAATTTAGCACAGAGTCAACGAAAATACGCCATTTTGACCTTAAAACCTAAAACAATTTTTCTGGGGAGGAGCACTGTTTCAAGTTTTTTGTGTTATTTTAAGAGATCAAATCATGTGCAGTCGAGCGGCGGGCGAATTAAGTCGTTGATTCGCGCAGTGAGTGTGTCAGAAGTGACTGACATCAAACGTCGTCGTTGTCGTCGTCTCCAGTGACCAGGTCTCTGTCTCTCGACGGCTTCCGTGCGGCAGGCAACTAGCCGGAGGATATTGTCTCAATCGACGCAGCCCACCCAGCGCCTCGCGTGCAGCACTGGGCGCCACTGCTGGCGTCACGGCAGGCTAGGCCGCGGCGGCACCCGTCAACTGCAAATTGCGAATTATTTCCGTGCGTCGTCGCTTCGCAATCTGTCGCCGTATCGTTAGCATGCCCGCCGCCGCCTCATAAAAGTTTCATGATTAAATTTCTCCTTTCGTCCGTCCGTCCGTCCGCCCTTCGGTCCCTGCGACGACCGAGAGCCGGACTTGGGTCGATCGTCGTCGTTCGTCGTCGGCGGCGACGTCGTTGCGTATGCCACTTAAATTGCGCATATAAATGGATCGCGAATGGAACGCAGAGAGAGAGAGAGAGCGCGGCGGACGGCCACTCCCGACGGATGACCAACCCACGGGTGACGTCTACCGACAGACGGCAGTCAAACGATGCCCCGCGGCAGACAGGGCACCCCCGGGGTCCGTGTCCGTCACACACACGCACGTTCTGCTGCTGCTGCTTCTGCTGCATGCAGCGTCAGGGAGAGCAGCATCTGCGTCATAGCGACGGCTCTGAATAGCATACACCGGTAGCAGACACGCTTAATATGTCACCCAGTGGCAGCGGTGAGAAATGCCGCCACGCAACACCCAAAATCGTGGACGGTTGCTCTCTGTTGATGCTGATCCAGATAACTGTAGATAGTGGACTTTTTATGGCGCAGATTTGTACCCACTCATGCCATCAGCATCAGAATCTGACGTTGATAGCAACGGTAAATTAGGTGAAAACTTTAAGCAAGTAAGAAAATGATTTACTGTTTATAAACCGCCGTAGTTCGCATAGACCAATAGAGAGAATCTGGCGCGTTAGAGGGGGAGGGCGCCAAAAGTGAGATATGCAGACGACTGGAAGTAATGTGTCTAGACGACGTTGCAATGTGTACAATGACTGCAATAGTCTGACGTAAAGCGATAGAGACTTCCGATTTTAAAAAACAGAGACTTGAAGTTAAACGGTCAAATAACAGTCTATAGGACAAACGTTACCTTATGCTTTTTTGTTTGACTGTTTTCAGACAGAAGGTGTCACTATTGACACCCTTAATAACCTACTAGCATGCCATTGTCTGGTCTTACACTTACTTTTCGTCGCGAAACCAATGCATTAACCCGTGTAGCCTATACCTTAACTTATTTTTTTAGTTTTCCATATATTTCTGAGGACAACTTACAAGAGATGATGTTGGCTATAACTTTATATACAATACCGGCGCAATTTTTGATCGTTGTCTGCGATGTACGCCATCGTACTGCTAGATAAATTTGCCTGTCATAAACGTGCTCCTTTTGTGCACGAAACTATAGCAGACGAGCTGTTGTTGTTTAGGTGTGGTTTCAAAACCGTCGAGCGAAGTGGAAGAAGCGGAAGAAAACGACGAACGTGTTTCGGTCTCCCGGCGCTCTGATCCCGTCGACGTGTCTGTCGCCGTTCGGCGCCATCAACGACGCGGCGTTCTTCAACTTCGCCGCCGCCGCCGCTGGAGGCGCCCCGCACGTACCCCAGCCGTCAGCGGCCGACGCACGCTGGGGCATGTACGGACACCACCACGCCGCAGCCGCACTGTCCCACCATCATCCGTGCGCCGGCGGCGGACCGACCGGCGGACCACCGGCGTCGATGCACCCGTCGCTCGTCGGACGCCACGTACCGATGTTCGGCGCACCGCCGGGCACTGGCCTGGGCGCCGCCGCAGCACATCATTACTCGCCCGGTCAGATGGCTGCCGCTGCCGGCCTGGTGGCGTGTAACGGCGGCGGATCGTCGCCGGTGTCTTCGACCAGCTGCTGTCCGGCACCATCACTGATGTACTCGAGCACTCCGGGCCAGTACTGTGCCATGCAGCAGCAACAGCTGAGTCCGCCCGGCACGGCCGGTGGTGGCGGCGGCTGTGAGTCGCCCATGTCGTACGTCGGCACGCCAGCTGGAGCAGGTGCTCTGCAGCAGATGACGTCAGTCGGCGCCGCTGGTAGTGCTGGTGGGGGTACTGGCGCCAGCGTGGACGACGCCTGGCGAGGCTCGAGTATCGCTGAACTGAGACGCAAAGCGCTCGAACACACCGTCTCGATGGGGGCCGTCGCTATGACGCCCGACTCCATCTACAGATGAACAGACTGTAGGCCTACTCGTATTATATAGCTCCTGCACTTCAGCACCACGATCTCAATATCGTCGAACGATACGCTATCATTTTAAGAATTCATCAGACTGCAACCTTTTATCAGTCAATAAGTCGACCAATCAAAGCTAATTTACAGTATACAGAACCATGTGTCGCAGAGGCACCGTTGACCGTTTTACAAACTTTTTCATAGAAAAGATTAAATGTGGTATATAGCTTTTTATGGAAAACCCATCTCAGAGCTACGGAGTGCCACCAGCCGTATGGGATCACACACTGTTACTTGTCATCCGACACAGGTGAACACGCCCCGCCTTAACCCCTGTCAGATAGGCCGGTACTCATTTTACCTACCCCGGAAGGATGGAAGACTGAGTTGACCTAGGTGGCTAGTTACTTACCGATATGATTTACCTGGCCGCAGGCAGTCACCCGTCCAAGTACTGACCCGGCTCGGTGTAGAGCAACTTTTTTGATCGGACACAACCCATTACCGCTACGCCACGCCACCAGCAATGGCCTATTTATGACAATTCGTTCGCCGTGAAAACATCTAGCGGCGAATGAAAATAATTGTTCCGAACAAGACAAAAGCTGTTGCCTAAAACGCTAGCAGCTCGTCGCTGTATTGGCAAAAGAGCGTAAGTACGGGTTTTTGAGTGAAGTTCACAGGCTCATAGGCCCTTAGTTAGTCACAAGTGCTAGATGCAAAAAACTTGAATTTTATTGGCTTAGTTACAATTGATGACAACTGTTAGGCTTACGACCTTCCTCCATTTCGGCATCTGTGTCGTGGCAAAAATCTTATCTGCCGTTGTTCAGCAACGTAACTCGCACACCGCCCTTCCACGATCGTCCTATGCGCACGCTGAGACGGCAATAGGTCCTAACTCGCCAGTTAGGCTTACTCCCATCTGCAACGAAAAAATGGATACACATTTTTGCGATTATTTCGGTTTCTGGTAAATGAACTTACACTCTTTTGTCAATACAGTGACGAGCTGAAC